>Ga0233403_10000363_pt1 | contig 21520 bp, 9 predicted proteins | sample Na_oxic_1_MG_FD_179866 | JGI IMG/M metagenome (GOLD analysis project Ga0233403, IMG submission 179866) | Seawater microbial communities from Saanich Inlet, British Columbia, Canada - Na_oxic_1_MG | ecosystem: Environmental > Aquatic > Marine > Inlet | place: Canada: British Columbia | collected...
TTGATATCCACAGAACTTTCCCCCGGCACTTCGCTGGCAGTGATGTTGATGACTGCTTGGGGACTGGGACAGTAGGGTTCCTGATAATTGCCTGTGTAAAAATTGTCTGTGTAAAAAACAATGTCCCCCACAGGGATAGCCATAAAGGTCTGAATGTAATTTGTTGTGCCTTCCTGTAAATCCCCTGCGACATTTACCTGATGGATATAGGCAACTGATACAGCGGCGCGTGTCCTGCCAATATTTCCGAAATCGGCAATGCCGTCATTGCCTGTCACAATGAGGTGTTCCACGCTTTTGTTGTCGGTTCCGTGCAGAATCACATATACCCCTGAGACTGCCTCCTCTTTCCATGGGATGTTTTTTATGACAAATTTCAGAGCATCTGTGTTTACGCTGTTTCCCTGTATCACGGCTCTGAGGGCATAGACTGCCTCTGTGAGATTGATTTTACCGTCCTCGTTCACATCATCAGAACAAAAAGGCTGGTCATCTTGTATAGAAAAGATATCTGAGGAAATCTGCAGGGCAATGATGACATCCTCCAATCCCACAACGCTGTCACAGTTCAGGTCTCCTTTTGCATGGGCGGTGCTCATATCAGCGGCATCCGTCAGCAATATTGCAAAGATAAGAAAAAAACAGAAAAATATTTCAGCGAAAAGCGAAAAATGTCCTCTGGTGTTCATCTGTCAGCCTCCTTAATAAGTATTTTGCCATAAATTTTCCGGAAAATGACTGCGTATAAATAATACACAGTCGGGGTTATTATATTACAATCACAGAGGGGGAAAAAGAAGTGCATCAGCATTCCTGCCATATGACAGCAAATTTCAGGGGAGTGCCAAAATGGGGCGACAAATTGCAATTCCGGGCCAGCGGAATTTTGGCCGGGGAGTGCCAAAACAGGGCGGGTTTGACGATAATTTACCTTCTCAAACCAGCCAGCGGAATTTTGATATCAGGCATATTTTTTTGCAGGTCATATTGCGGTCTCTCTTATGACAGCGGATTTCAGGATTGAACGGATACCGGAAAAATCCGTTTCATCTTCTGATCCGCTGTCAGATTGCGGTCTCTCATATGACAGCGGATTTCAGGATTGAACGGATACCGGAAAAATCCGTTTCATCCTCTGATCCGCTGTCATTTCAAAACCGGTTTTATGACAATGACCGCGGTTTTTTCATTGTCAAGATAGGTTTTTGCCAGATGAAAAATATCCTGAGGCGTGACAGATGCATAATCTTTTCTGACAGAGCGGCTCCATTCAAGCTGTTCGGGATTTCTGAGGGAGCTGTCCAGCACGGTGTTGAGCCAGTATTCATTGCTTCGCATCATGTCTTTTATGCTTGTCAGAATCGGATCAACCGCCCGCCTCAGCTCATCCGTGGCAATGCCGTTTTTTGCAAGGTCAGAAGCTATTTTTCTCACCTCCCCGATGACTTTTTCCGACATGCCCGGTTCAATGAAAAGCACACTGCGGAACACACCGTAGCCTGCATATGTGCGGCTGGAGTGATTGTATGCGTACTGGGAATAGGTCGCTCCGAGTTTTTCCCGTATCTCCTCCCTGAGCCGGTCACTGAACACATGTCCCAGCACTGAAAGCCGGCGGACCCGGCGAATATCGCTGAAATCCTCGGTGGGCCAGGCAATGAGTGCCACGCCCTTGTTGATGGAGGTGTCCACATCAATGGCAAGTTTTTCCCCCGCCGGAAACTTCAGAGACTCCTTTTTATCACTGCTTTTCTCCCTGAGAGGCAGAGAACCGAAATAGCGGGCTGCAAGCTGTCTCACAGTTTCAGGATCAAAATCCCCGGTGAGCGATATCTCCAGTCCGCCCCTGTCCGCGGATGCCATCCATGAACGAACCTGGTCCAGTGTCAGCTTCTCAAAAATGTCACGCGCGGGAATGCCGAAACGGCTGTCCCCGCCTGCCAGAAAACGCTCCCCGGAAAGGTCCATGGCACCGTCAATGCTGTGGGATATTTTTGTGTACATCTGGTCGAATTCCCGCATGGCCATCTGGTAAGCCTCCTCCCGATATCCCGGGTCCCTCAGATGTGCGTAAAGCAGTTGGAACAGAAGCGGAATTTCCTCGGACACACTTTCCCCTCTGAGCAGAAATCTGCTTCCCTGAATATGAAACTGCACATGCGTATTTTTTCCGGCCAGCGCACGGTCCAGCTCATTTTCATTGAGACCTCCCAGACCGCTTTTGTTCAGCACCGCCTCCGTGACCATGGCAAGGCCCGGGGCAGGCTCGGTTTTTTTTCCGAAACCGAAATTCAGGGAGGCAATGACCTCATTTTTCTTGAAATCAGTCTTTTTCAGATTCAGGCGCACCCCGTTCTCAAAATCAACCTGCTCAATTCCCAGATCATAAATCTCAGTGCGCTGACGCATTTTTCCCGGAGTTTCGGGTTCGGGAAGATAGGGAAAGACAATGGCCTTTTCCTCCGCGGGTTTTTGCACCTCTCTTCTGGCTGAATCGTCAAAAACCGCACGGATGACTTTTTCGGGATTTTTATCCTCAATACGCGCATTGCCGGTGAGCAGAATCAGGCGGTGATTACGGTCCCATATTTTTGCAAAAGCCCTGTTCACCTGTTCGAGAGTCAGGGACAGGATGAAGGGCGCATATATCTCCTTTTCCTGTTCCGGAGACTGAAGCACCTTGTCGTCGTTCAGGGTGTCAATAATCATTCCCGCGAGTTCCTCGCTGTTGCGGGTGTCTTTTTCCAGCACCCCTGCCTCCAGGTCCGCTATGAAATCCTTTTTCACCCGCTCCAGTTCCGATGCCGAGAATCCGAAGCCAATGGCCTGCCGGAGCGTCTGCTCCAACAGGGCAAGCACCTTTTTCCAGTTTTCAGGCGCTGACCTGGCCGAAAGTTTGGCATAGCCCAGACTGTTCAGAAAGACTCCCGAATACACTGATGCTGAGGTGAATGGGGTGTCCTTATTTTCAACCATGGCCTCAAGGCGGTTGTCCAGAATGCTGTTGGCAAGATATTCGGTCACCATCTCTTTCTGAAATGACAGTGAGTCCGGCTGGTGTTCCGTGTTCCAGACCGCCTGAATCGCTGTTTTGGCTTTGCCTGCCTCGGATTCGAAATGATGGAAAGTCTTTATCCCCTCATGGCTCACCTTTCCCATATCCGGGCAGGCCAGTGCGGGCATATCCGTGGAAATACCTGAAAATTCGGATTTTATGAGAGACTCGGCCAAAGTCGTGTCAAAATCCCCCACCATGACCAGAATCATGTTTTCGGGCCGATACCATGAGTCATAGTAGTTTTTCAGGAGTTTCCGGTTCGCATTTCTGATGGTCGCCTCTTTCCCAATGGGCAGCCTCACAGGAATCCGGGAGCCGGCAAAGAGAAACTTCATGGTATCCACATAGGTTCTGTATCCCACGGAATCCCGGGTGCGTTTTTCCGCGAGGATGATTCCCCGCTCCCGTTCAATTTCCGATTCCAGAAGCAGCGCGCCCCGGGCATAATCTCTCATCACCAGAAAGCCTTTGCGGATATCAGCCTCGGTTCCGGAGGGCAGCAGCACATCATACACGGTTTCGGAAAACCCGGTATGCGCGTTTGCATCATCTCCGAAGGCCATGCCGATGGACTGGAAATATTTTACCAGTTCTCCCGGGGGAAAATTTTCAGAGCCGTTGAAGGTCATGTGTTCCAGAAAATGTGCCAGCCCCTGCTGATCATCATTTTCATGCAGGGAGCCGGCCTGAATGTTCAGATGCAGGCTCACCCGGTCTCTGGGTTCGCTGTTCTGCATCAGCACATACCGGAAGCCGCTGGGGAGTCTGCCGAAAATAAGGGCGGGGTCCGGTTCAAAATCGCTTTTGTCATGGGGCCACCGGGTCATAAAACAGTGACCGGTGTCCTTTGCCCATGCAGAGGAGTGTGTTTTTGTGAAATTTGCAGAAATGAAGGACATAAGCAGCACACCCATTGTCAGAAATTTGCAAAAGTTTGAAAAACTGTGAGTTTTTTTCTCCATAAGTCGTAAAATCCCCTGAAAAGTGGTAGCGTCAGCATCTCACAATCTGTCCGGGCGGATGGTCAGCCTCTGAGGCATCCGGGAAATTTGCCAATCCCCGTGGCAGGTCTGTGAAATTCGGACAACTGAACATATGAGTTGCCCATAATTTTTTGTTCCTGTTTTTATCTTTTTATATCCTCAGGGCCTTGAGTGATCACTGAAATCTTATGCCCGGGAACTTGGGGAGTCCCAAGAAATAATACCCGAAAAACACTCCCGCCCAAGGTGGGAATCGCAACGCCGGGCCACTGAAATCCCCCTGGGGAGGGGCCGGTATGGGCAGTTCATTCTTTGGGAAATCCCTTATGTGCAAATATAATCCATTTTTTGGAAAAAGCTATGTCCCAGAGCCGGATAAATGGGAACACGGACAAAAAGTTCTTTTTTTGATTCAGGTCAATGAAATCTGCTCAGGAAGTTATTATAAGGCAAATCAGAAACTGGGGGATAAAAGAACAATTGGCTGTTGTAAAAATAAAAAACGCTCATATGTTTAATTGGGGAGTTCAGGGGGTCGCAGCCGGGCCACTGAAATCCCCCCGGGTTGCAGGGGCAGTTTATTTTTTGGGAAACCTTATGTACAAATATAATTTTTTCACACCGGATTTGTGGAAATGTTGAAATTCCGAAAATTTCCACGGGAAAAATTCTGAGTCCGGGATTCATCAAAAAAGAGGAGAAACCATGTTTTGTTTTCAATGTGAACAAACGGCAAAGGGTGAGGGATGTACGAAAATCGGTGTCTGCGGAAAGCAGCCGGAAGTCGCGGCTTTGCAGGACCTTCTGATTCACGCGTTAAAGGGATTGTCTCTGTATGCGGTGGAAGCCGGAAAAGCCGGAATAAGTGATGAGGCAGTGAATCGCTTTGCCTGCGAAGCTGTGTTTTCCACCCTGACCAATGTGGATTTTGATGCGGACCGTTTTGTAAGCCTTATCAATGAATGTGTGAAACTGCGGGACGGGCTTAAAGAAAAGGTCAAAGCCGATTTCTCCCATGACGCGGCCACGTTCAGACCTGAAGCAGGCCTTGAGGGTCTGGTGGCTCAGGGAGAGAAGGTGGGAATAAAATCCGATCCTGACGTGAATCCCGACATTCTCTCACTTCAGCAACTGCTCATTTACGGTATCAAGGGCCTTGCCGCTTATGCGGATCATGCCCGGATTCTGGGACAGACTGATGACAAGGTGTTTGCTTTTGTCCACGAGGCAATGGCAGCCACATTGGATAAAAATCTCGGTGTGAATGAGCTTGTGGGCCTTGCCATGAAATGCGGGGAAGTCAACCTGCGTGCCATGGAACTGCTGGATGCCGCGAATACCGGAACTTACGGCCATCCTGTGCCCACCAAAGTGCCGCTGGGTGCGAAAAAAGGCAAGGCCATTCTGGTTTCAGGGCATGATCTGCAGGATTTGGAGGAGATTCTGAAGCAGAGTGAGGGAAAAGGCATTTATGTTTACACCCATGGTGAAATGCTTCCCTGTCACGGCTATCCGGAACTGAAAAAATATGAGCATTTTTACGGCCATTACGGAACCGCGTGGCAGAATCAGGCAAAGGAGTTTGACGCGTTTCCCGGTGCGATTCTGATGACCACCAACTGCATTCAGAAGCCCAGAAGCTCCTATAAAGACGATATTTTCACCACCGGTCTGGTGGGCTGGCCCGGGGTGGAACATATAGCGGACAAAAATTTCTCCGCGGTTATAGAGAAGGCTTTGGAACTTCCCGGATTCCCGGAGGACACAGAAGGCAAGACCGTGATGGTCGGGTTTGCCCGGAACGCTGTGATGGGTGTGGCAGGCACGGTGATTGAGGCAGTGAAAAGCAAAGCCATCCGCCATTTCTTTCTGGTCGCGGGATGTGACGGTGCAAAACCCGGACGCAGCTACTACACCGAATTTGTGGAAAAAGTCCCCGAAGACTGCGTGGTGCTGACGCTGGCATGCGGCAAATTCCGTTTCTTTGACAAAGACCTCGGGGATATCGGCGGCATTCCGAGACTGCTGGATGTTGGCCAGTGCAATGATGCCTATTCAGCCATTCAGATTGCGGTGGCGCTGGCAGGTGCGTTTGAATGCGGCGTGAACGATCTGCCTCTGTCCATGATTATTTCCTGGTATGAGCAGAAAGCCTGTGCCATTCTGCTCACACTGCTTTTCCTCGGCATAAAGGACATCAGACTGGGGCCGACTCTGCCTGCTTTTATTTCCCCCAACGTGCTGAACGTGCTGGTGGAAAAATTCAATATAGGCCCGATCACCACCGCTGATGATGATCTGAAGGCCATCCTCGGATAATTCGGATTGACACCCGGCATGAAACGACTTCCGAAGTTTCCGAAACTTCGGAAGTTTTTTTTTGTTCAGGAAAACATCTGAGAAACCTGTGTATTATTACTGGTTCTAACGGATTTTGTGGTAGCCAAAAATAGTCACATAAAAAGCTTGCAAAAGCAATCGGGATGGTGTATGTTCCTCCATCATGAACGAACAACGACTCTGTTCATGGGTCGGAAGGAGGAAGGATGGCCGAGTCACCGGAAAAGAGCGGCAAGACCATATGCATCGTGTTTCCCGACAGGGATCTGCCTCAGACAGTCCGGGTGTCTCCTCCCGAAACCTTTCTGTTTCCGCCTTATGACGGATCCGGCTTAGGCTGATCCAAATTTTTGACAGAGTGTAATGTATTACATTTGTGAAAGTCAAGAAAAACAGCGATAATTCAGAAAAAAAATAATGATCGGAAAACATCACATTATCTCAGCAGGAATAATCTGGCAAACAGAGGGAAGCTCGCGGAGGATTGGCAAATCTCCTGCCCGATATGGACCGGGTCTGTTTTGGCTCTTGGCAGTCCGAGCCGAGCGACCATAACGCTCCGGGAGGATTGGCAAATCCCCGGCCCATGCCCCGGATTTGGTAATCCGGGACGAGCAAACGAACATCCCCCGCACCCCCTTCAAAGGGGGATTTTCCGATTTTGAGATGCTCGCGGGGGATTGGCAAATCCCTGTCCGTCAGCGGATATCATCCCTCGGATTTTGTCCGGCCGTCACTGTCTCACCCCCCGCTGTTTCCACCTTCCATTCCGCCGGAATCCGTTTTTCAGTGCTGAAGTTCACCCCGATGAGAAACATCTTTTTCCCGCCCCGCACATACTTTTCGGCATATCCTTTGTCCCGGATCTGTTTCACGGCGGCCTTGGCGCTCCGTCCGCACTTGAACTCCATGATGTGGACGCTGTCCCGGAACTCAGCGACGAGGTCAATGCGGCCCCGGCAGGTCAGCACCTCGGTGCCTACGTCCGCACCCGAGGCCGACATCATCAGATAGAACATCGTGTGGAAGTACGCCTCGTCCCGGTTCGTGTTCAGGGTATACGGAACCGCCGCGAAGATGGCGGTGACAGTCTCAAAAAACGCATCGAAATCCTCCTCCCGCAGATACTTTGAAAGCAGGACAAATTTGGACATCCCGGTCCCGGTGGCCCCCTCGGCCAGAGAGCGGAGAAGAACTTCGAGAAAGGCCGTCCTCACCTCATGATTCGGATACCCCAGGCTGTGAATCCCGTCTCTCACGTCCTTTATGGTGAGATAGCCGGTCTGGAAGAGCAGGGCCTCGGGTTTCAGGTCGTCAATGTCGTAGGTGCTGAAGACGGATTCTGTGACCTCGGTGTTCTCAATCTCCGGCAGATGCCACTGCCTCTCCCTCAGCAGATTCACCAGGAAGGTCGGGGTTCCGGTCTCAAACCAGTAGTTTCCGAAATCCGCCTCGGCAAGGGAACTGAGAACGGAAAACGGGTTGTAAACTTTTATATTCTTTTTGGAAAACCGGTATCCGTCATAATGGTGTTCCAGCCTCGCCTCCGCCTCCGCCTCCGTCATGCCTGTTTCGCCGGCAAACCGGGCAATATGCGGGGCAAAGCAGGTTTCCACCTCCTCCCGCGTGTAGCCGAGCATATCCGCATAACGGGGATTCATGGTGATATCGCTCAGGTTGTTGAGTTCCGAGAATATGGAGACCCTGCTGAACTTGGACACGCCGGTGATGAACACGAACCGGAGCAGGGGGGAGACATCCGTCCCCTTCAGCACTCCGAACAGGCTTTTCAGAATGTCCCGGTTGGCGCGGGCAGTCTTCATGGCCGCGTCCCCCTTGCCCAGATAGTCAATGATCGGCTTGTCATACTCGTCAACCAGGATGACGGCCGGCATCCCGGTTTTCTGACAGAGGCCGAGGATGAGTTCCCTGAAGCGGTCCTTCAGCAGCGGCTCCGTGGTTTCCAGACCGTGTGTCAGGGCGGTTCCCGAGAGATTTCTCTCCAGGGACAGGCGGAAATTCTCCGGCGTGTCATGGGTGATCTCATTGAAGTCAATGATGATGACCGGATGCGCCTCCCACTCCCATCTCCCCGGCTCCGCTATCCGCAGCCCGTCAAACAGCTCCCTTTTTGCCTGAAACAGACATTTCAGAACCGAGACCAGCAGGGATTTCCCGAACCGCCTGGGCCGGGAGAGAAAATAGAACATCCCATCGTCCGTCAGGCGGAGAATGTGTTCCGTCTTGTCCACATAAACGCAGTTGCGGGATCTGAACGTCTCCAATGCCTGTATTCCGACGGGCAGTCTTTTCAGTTGTGTCATATTGTTCCTCCTTTCTTTTATGCAGATGCTTCGCGTCTCCCTGACATTATCTTCCGGTGAGACACGGATTGCTGTCTCAGGGTGTTTCCGGCGCAATGTCAGGATCGCATCTTCCATTCCGGGTTTCCCGTCACCGCTGATGCGGGTGGCAGTTTCCGGTTCAGCACCATTTCTCTCGTTCCCAGGCTCCGTCTGGGAACGCACGGTCTGAGGCTCTGCCTCCGGCTCATTCCTCATCCTCCGAATTCCGCCCGCTCATGATCGCCTCCCCCTCCGCTGTCTCCGCTTTCCATTCAGCGGGAACCCGCCTCTCCGTGCTGAAGTTGACACCGAGGAGGAATATTTTTTTTCCGCCCTGTCTGTATCTGTCAGCATATCCTTTCTTCCGTATCTGTTTTATCGCCGCCTTCGCACTCCGGTTGCACTTGAACTCCATGATGTGGACGCTGTCCCGGAACTCCGCGACGAGGTCAATGCGGCCCCGGCAGGTCAGCACCTCGTTCCCCACATCCGCACCCGATGCCGACACCATGAGATAGAACATGGTGTGGAAGTACGCCTCGTCCCGCCTGGCGTTCAGGGCGTACGGAATCGCCGAAAAAATGGCGGTGACGGTTTCAAAAAACGCATCGAAATCCTCCTCCCGCAGATATTTGGAGAGCAGGATGAATTTGGAGATGCCGGAGCCGCTCATCCCCTGCGTTACAGAGAACAGGATCTGTCTCAGGAAGGCATTTTTCACCTCCCCGTTGGGATATCCGAGCGTGTATATGCCGTCCTGCAGGTCATGAATCGTCGCATAGCCTGTCTGGAAGAGCAGGGCCTCCGGTTTCAGACAGTCGATATCGTAAGTGCTGAAAACCTCCTCCGCAACTTCCAGGGCCTCGAGTTCCGGCAGATGCCACTGCCTCTCCCTCAGCAGATTCACCAGAAATATCGGGGTTCCGGTCTCAAACCAGTAGTTTCCGAAATTCCGCTGTTTCAGGGATGAAAGCACGGAAAAGGGGTTATAGACCTTTGTGTCTCCTGCCGAGAACCGGTATCCGTCATAATGGTATTCCAGCTTCTCCCTCACCTCCGCCTCCGTCATGCCTTTCTCACGGGCGAAAGCGGCAATATACGGCTCAAAACAGGCCTTCAGTTCCTCCCGTGTATATCCGAACAGGTCAGCATAGTCCGGGTTCATGGTGATATCCTCGAGATTGTTGAGTTCCGAGAATATGGACACTTTGCTGAACTTGGACACGCCCGTGATGAACACGAACCGGAGCAGCGGGGAGATGTCCGTCCCCTTGAGTACCCCGAAAAGGCTCTTCAGAATGTCCCGGTTGGCGCGGGCGGTTTCCATGGCCGCGTCCCCCTTTCCCAGATAGTCAATGATCGGCTTGTCATACTCGTCAACCAGGATGACGACCGGCATCCCGGTTTTCCCGGAAAGACCGGTGATCAGCTCCCCGAATTTTCCCTTGGGCAGGGAATTCTCCAGTGTTATCCCGTGTTCCTGTGCCATGCGCGTCAGGCTCTCCGTCAGGGACAGGCGGAAATTCTCCGGTGTGTCATGGGTGATTCCGTTGAAATCAATGATGATGACCGGATGCTCCTTCCACTCCCATCTCCCCGGCTCAGCTATCCGCAGCCCGTCAAACAGCTCCCTTTTTGCCTGAAACAGACATTTCAGAACCGAGACCAGCAGGGATTTCCCGAACCGCCTGGGCCGGGAGAGAAAATAGAACATGCCCTCGTCCGTCAGGCGGAGAATGTGTTCCGTCTTGTCCACATAAACGCAGTTGCGGGATATGAACGTCTCCAATGCCTGTATTCCGACGGGCAGTCTTTTCAGTTGTGTCATGTCATCCTCCTTTTCCGGCCAGCCGGATTCGTCGATCCGGCACGGCACGGGTCTTTTCGAGCAGGGGGATCCGGTCCGTGCGGTCACAGTAGAAACAGCAGGAATAGCCTTTTGTGATGATTTTTCTGAAATAGCTGATGGCGTAGGGGAATCTCATCAGTGTTTCCTTATGCATGCGGAATAATTTTCCGGATTCTTTGCCGGACGGGATCCGTTCATCCGATGCTCGCGGGGGATTGGCAAATCCCCCGCTTTAAACGAGGTAAAACCTAAAACCCCGCGACGCATCGCAGCACCCGGATGGCCGCGGCCATGTCGCCCAGTCGCAGTGCGATGACGGCATCCTCCGTGCCGATCCTGCCGTCCCCGCTGAGATCGTACTCGGCGGAATCACGCGTGTCCGGTGCGTATGGCGCGGTTCCGGTGTCAATGCGGAGACGCTGCGAGAGCGTGCCGCCGATGTCGAAGCCGCCGGCATCCTCCGGCACATATGCCTCGTTGACGCGGAAATCCGTGATATCCAGAAGCGTGTCCCCGCCGCCGGTCACATCGAAGCTCAGGGTCAGCAACGTGCCGGAAGCCGTGACCGGGAAGGAGCGGGAGAATGTCGCAATGGCGATATCCCCGTCCGCGTCGGGATTGGCCGCGAGCTCGTAGTCGCCGTTTTCAAGGATGCCGCCCGCGAGGGTGATCTCGCCGGGTGTGAGCGTGTCCCTGTCATATGCGACGCGGATGTCGACACCCCGGATTTCCGTGTCATCCGTGAGGACAAGGGGGACGGAGAGTGTCCTTCCCGGTGCGGCGGCGATTTCCGTCATGCGAGCCGGATCCCGGCCCTGTCGTCGGTTTCCGGGGTTGTGGCTGCCGGTCAGGTCTCCGGGCATGGCCCCCGCGAAATCCTGATTTTCAAGGTCTGCCCCGGCGGAAAAGGCGATCTCCCCGGGAAGGAACTTCCAGACATCCCCGAGATCGCTCATGGCGGGAATGAGTCCCGTGGAGAACCTCGCAAGCCTCGACGCGTCCATCCCGGATATGGTGCCGTTGCGGGTCACGTCCGCGACGGCCTCCTCATCCGGTGTCAGATCAGTTATTCCCACGACGGCCATGCCGATGACCGAGGCGTCCGTGGCGCTGAGCGTCACGGGATCCGGTGGATCCTCGCAGAAGGGCGTGAGCGTGTAGTCGCCTCTCACCGCCTCCGGGAAAATGTAGATGCCGTTTTCACCCGTTTCCACGGTGTAATCCAGAGGGCTTCCGTCATAGAAACTTGTGCCTGTCAGAATCATCTCGATGCCCGGCAGGGGAATGGCGCTGCTGAAATAACCCACCTGTCCGGAAACCGCGTATGTCCGGGGTCCCACGGTCACCTCGAAATCATAGGACACGGTTTTGCCTTCGAAAGTCACCGTGATGGTCACGACCGCCTCCCCGAGTTCGTCCCTCCGGGGAAAGGACAGGGTGAGGAGACTTCCGTCCAGCGAGACAGTCACGAAATCCGGATCGCTGCCTGAGGCGGCGAAGGTGAGACTGTGGTTTTCGCTGTCGATATCCGTGAAGATTTCGTCCAGATTCAGAACCGTGTCCGCGTCGCCCTCGCTCACTTTTATCTTCGTGGCCTCATCGCCCACTGGCCGGGGCGGATCGTCAACCGGGCGCACCGTGACCGCGAATGAGGTCTCCGCGCTTTTGCCGTCCGCGGTTCCCTGAATCACGACCGCGGCCGTGCCGTTGGCATCGGGGAGAAACCCCAGCGTCAGCGTGTCTCCCGATATGGCCGCTGCGACGAGGGAGGGATCGCCCACGGATTTCACGGATTTCACGATGGCGGAATCGTCGCCGTCTATGTCCGTGAAGACATCGGCCAGGGTGATGACCGTGTCCGCCGCGTCCTCGTCAGCTGTCACATCCGCGATTCCGTCCGCCACTCTCGGAGCGTCGTCCACGGGAATGACCGTGACCGGAAAGGCGGTCTCCGCGCTTTTGCCGTCCGCGCTTCCCCGGATCACGATTTCCGCTGTGCCGTGCTGATCCGGCAGATACGCCAGCGTCAGCGTGTCGCCGTCAACGGTGGCCGTGAGCAGTTCCGGGCTGCTGTTGGAGGCCACGGACTTGGCAATCGCCGCTGAATCTATGTCTCCGAAGACAGCGCCCAGAGTGATCACCGTGTCCGCCGCGTCCTCGTCAACTGTCACATCGGCGATCTGCCCCGGGGCCGTGGGGTCGTCGTCAACGGGACCCACCGTCACACTGAGGTGGTGATAACCGCTGTGCGCCGCCCCGTCATGCACCCTCACCGGAACGGACAGGTCGCCGTTGAAATCAGGCGACGGCAGTATGACGAGGGGATTCCCCTCATCCGGGGCATAGTTCGCCCCCGTGTAAACGGTCAGCGTGAAATCCGAGGGATAGGAATTGTCCACGTCCGTCACCGCCAGATGGGAGAAGGCGACCGTGAGCGGCGTGTCCTCCGGAACCGACACATATCCCTGGCCGGTGATGATCGGCGCGTCGTTCACCGCGGCAACATTCACCGTGACACTTGTCGCCGGGGAATCGTAGTCGCCGTCATTCACTATGAATCCGAAATTTCCGATGCCGCCGCCGTTGTCGTCCGGCAGAGGCTGATAGACCACCCTGTGACCGGAATGAGTGACCTCCGTGTCCGTCGCAGTGATCTCCGCACCCGGCGTGCTGCCGTTGTCCGTCTGCCAGAGCGTCCCGCGCACGGGCAGGGATGTGATGTGAAAGGTGAGGATCGGCTCGTCGTCGGCATCCGTTCCCGCGAGGGTGATGACACTCCGGTTGTCCTCGACTCCGGAAACGGTCTGCGTCTCCGCAACCGGAATCAGAACATTCCAGTTGGTGTTGTTCCCGGAACTCACACAGTTGTCCGGGGTTGTGTCCGCTTTTGTGCCATTGATATTGTTCGAGTCTCTCACATCCAGCCAGGCGAGATTCCGGGTTCCCTGCGGGTTGATCTGCCACTGAACACCGTCGGAGCTGCTTCGCAGGGAGAGCAGGCTGTCGGCATCCGCACCCTGCAAAGTCAGTGTGGCCGTGATGATCTGGGCTGTGCCGCTCTGAAAGGTCAGCGTGGCCGCGGCAGTGACATTCTTGGTCAGACTGCTGAAAGTCGTGCCGCCGTTAATCGTCTGGTCGTCTCCGTCAAGGGTCACGGTTCCCGCGCCTGCCGTGAACGTGCCGCCGCTGTCCCAGTCCCCGGCCACGGAGATGTTCCGGCCCGCGGCGTTCAGTGTTCCCGCCGTGATGGTGAGGGTTCCGTCAATGTCGAGCGCGTCGGAGAGTGAGAGCGTTCCCCCGCTTTTGTCCACTGTGAGGTCGCCGAATGTCCCGCCGCCGCTCTGAAGCGTCTGTGCGCCGGCTCCGTTGAAAGTGACGGTTCCGGTTCCGGCGTTGAATGTTCCCCCGGTCTTTGTCCAGTCCCCGCCGACATTCAGAGAAAAATCGTTCGCGGAGAATTCGCCCGATGACAGCGTCAGCGAGCCGGCGAGGGTTCTGTCGGCATGGAGCGTGACACCGCCCGCGCTGCCGAGTGTGAGATTCGCAGGGCCGGACGACGCGGGGAATTCGTCATCTGTTGTCGTATAAGGCCCTGAACCGCTGTATTCAAGCGTGGCTGTTCCGGTATAGCCAACAGGGAAATGGCCGTTGTAATCAATATCCCCGCCAGAGAAGTCAAGGGTTCCGCCGCTGACTGTCAGTGTCCCGTTCAGCGTGAGTGAGCCGCTGTCCAGACCAAGGGTGCCGGCCGCGGCGAGCGCTCCCTCCGCCGCAAAACCGGCCGCATTGTTCAGAGTCAGGTTTCCGTAACTCCCGGTCATCACATGCTGTTCCGCTGTTCCCGAATAAGTCACTGTGCTGTCCGACGCCGCGGAGAGTGTGCCGTTGTTGAACGCATCCCCTGAGATGGACAGGCTTCCGCCTGACGACAGATTGAGGGTCGCACCGGAACCGATGATCAGGTTTCCGCAGGATGCAGCGGCGCTGATGACCGGAGATCCGGACGGGATGCCGGCCGCGGAACCCGCGCCCGGAAGGCCGTCGCTCCAGTTGCCCGCGGTGTGCCAACTGCCCGCGCCTCCTGTCCATGTGGTGAAGGCCGCGGAATCCTCCCATAAAGGGCTGTTCGCAAGTGTGCCGTCCTTATGGGCGGATGTGCGGTCCGTCAGGACTGCGCCTGATGCATGGTCAAAATGATAATAGGCAGCGAGACCGCCCTCGGTGCCGGTGAGAGAACGGATCATATTGTCCTGAATCTGTGTCGGGGTGCGGGCCGTGTCCCAGATACGCACCTCGTCAAGCCGGCCTGAAAAACCGGTCCCGATGGATGTTGTCCCCGTGGGTGCGGCAGAGGGGGGATTTCCGGTCAGGGTGCGTTCCAGACCGTTCAGATACAGTTTCCATGTTCCGGCCCCTCTCACAGCGGCAACGTGCTGCCAGGTGTCCGGGGTGAACTGGGCAGATGAGACAGCGGATTCCGAACCCCCGCACTCCACAGCGATTTCCGGCGTTATTTTTATGCCGTATCCGTCGGTTCCGTTATATACGACCGTCTGACCGCTGCCGCCGGACCAGTTCACCCATGCCTCGATAGTCATGTTGTCCGTCGCTGTTGTGGCCAGAGGCGCAGTCACATAATTCGATCCGCTGAAACTCAGGGCGTTGCCCGGGGCGGACATTTCCGCTGTGGGAGCGGCAAATGTCCGGTCACTTCCGTAAATGTCAGTTCCGTCAACTGTGGCGGCGATCCGGTAATGATATGTGATACCCGCGCCCAGATCAGCGGGCACGGCTGACACGGACGTGCCGGTGTCTGTTCCCGCAACTGTGGCCGGCGCAGCATTGGCAACCGAGCCGTAGCCTGTTGTCGTTCCGTACTCAAAGCGTACTGATGAGACTGAGTGTTTCTTCGCATTCACGGTTCCGTTGAGCTTCGTGCTGCTCTCGGATTCCGCTTCCGTTGCCACTGTGGGCACACCTTTGTAGGCACTGAAAGCGTCACCGGATGCGGTTGCCGGCAGTCCCACACCGTCGTCCGTGGCAGTGACTTTCACACGGATGTATTTTCCCGCATCACCGGATGTCAGCGTATGTGTGCTGCCGGCGGATATGTCAGTGAGGTTTGTGTGGCTGTCGTCATCCGCCCGCTGCCACTGGTAAGCATAACCGGTAATATTTGAAGTGCCGCTGACATCCGTATCCGTGTCGTCATTCCAGGTTCCGTCGCTGCTCTTGCTCAGGAGCTGTCCCACCACCATGTTGCCGGAAAATGTCGGCGCAACAGTGTTCACATGCGGGTCATTGCGGGGATTCACTGTTACGTTCACCGTGATCTCGTCATCCTCCGCCCCTGAATCTGTCACCTTTACAGTGAAGCTGTCCGTCGTTACTCCGTCGTTGTTGTAGTCCGCATCAGGCGTGTAGGTGATGCTCTTGGATGTCCCGGTTCCGCTTGCCCCGGCTGTGCCGTGAGTGGCATCAGTGCCGATGCTCCAGGTCAGCGTCTCATTGTAATCAGCGTCTGTGGCGTTCAGTGTCAGGGAGAAAGCTGTGGGTGCACCGTCCTCGTCCATCGTAACCGTCTCTGACGCACCCTCGGTGATCACCGGCGCCGCATCGTTCACGGAGCTGACAGTTACAGTGAAGGTGTCACTGACCGAGTCGCTTCCGTCACTGACGGTCACGGTTATGTCTGCGGTTCCCCATATGCCAGCTGCCGGTGTCACGCTGACAGTCCTGTTTGCCCCGGAATCGCCCAGGGTTACGTTGGGCACCAGCGCCGTATTCGATGATGTGGCGCTTGGTGTCAGTGCGCCTGCCGAAGTCTCCACATCGCTCACGGTGAAGCTTATGGAGCCGGTGGACGAATCCTCGTTGATGGTCTTATCTGCGATATCAGATATCACTGGAGCATCATTAACGGGGATGATTGTCACATTCACCGTGATCGTAGCGGAGCCGCCGTTGCCGTCTGAAACTGCGAGCACAAAGCTGTCGCTGCCGTTATAATTGGCATTGGGACTGTAGTTTAAGGTTGGCGAAGCCCCGGTACCGCTGACGGTGACCGAACCCTTCGCCGGCCCGCCACCTGTCATACTCCATGTCAGCGTGTCGCCACTGTCAGCGTCAGTTGCAGTGATTGTCGGAGTTGTCCATGAGCCGTCCTCCAACATCGTTGCAGTAACCGACGCACCCTGAGTGATGACCGGGGCTACGTTTGCACACTCATCGTCCGCTTCGTCCTCATCTCCGTCACAGTCGTTGTCCACCCCGTCGTCGCAGATTTCGTCCGCTCCCGGATTTATGTCTGCATTATCATCGTCGCAGTCTCTCGGGTTTGAGCCCTCTAGCGCAGCAGCCGGGCACATGTTAAGAGCATCACAATGGGCAATGTCGCAATCGACCTCGGCTATCTCCGTAGTCGAATGTTCGACCAACACCCGGTAGCCGTCCCCATCGTTTTCTGCGTAGTTATTACAGTAGCAAGTCGGCCCGCCTGCAGAGTAAGCTTCCGAACAGCCAGCCAGTGACGGTGTGGAATGGAGCAACATGCCTAGACACAGGACTGTTGCGGAAAGTAAAGAATAAGACCGAACCATAAAGACCTCCTCAATAATTACACCATCCAAATTGTAAACACCTCAAGCCGCCGATCCCCATGATCAGCCTGCTTCTGCTCATAAAGCCGAGGCGGTTAAAGACAAAGTTAAAATTTTCCCTCATTTCCAAGCTTCGGAGTCTCCGGGGTGCTGAAATGAAATTTCAGCACCCGCCTGACCACCCTTTTCGGAGTCCCGAACTTGCAGTTTGGCACTCAGACAGGCACAAAAATTTCACATTTACACACCGTGGCAGGTTCTCCTGCCGAACAGAAAATTAAGCGTTATGCCGTTTCAGGCGGAAGCATCAGCGGATGGGAAAAGGGAAACCTGCAACGGCAGGTGCAGCGTCAGATGAGTGGTGAAAAATACTTCCGGGACAGCTTTCGGCAATTCCCGCAAAACCGGACGGACCTGCCTCAGACAGCCCGGGTGTCTCCTCCCGAAACCAGCGGCTTTCTGCTTCTGCCTTATGACGGATCCGGCTTAGGCTGATCCAAATTTTTGACAGAGTGTAATGTATTACATTTGTTAAGTCAAGAAAAAAAATGATGATCGGAAAACATCACATTATCTCAGCAGGAATAATCTGGCAAACAGAGGGAAACTCGCGGAGGATTGGCAAATCTCCTGCCCGACATGACCCGGGTCTGTTTTGGCTCTTGGCAGTCCGAGCCGAAACATCCCCCGCACCCCCTTCAAAGGGGGAATGGGAACGGAGGCGCACTCCGGAAATACCCCCTCGGGGCAGGGGGGTGTCTGGAAAAATCCGAAACATCCCCCGCACCCCCTTCAAAGGGGGAATGGGAACGGAGGCGCACTCCGGAAATACCCCCTCGAGGGGGCAGGGGGTGTCTGGGAAAATCCGAAACATCCCCCGCCTTCAAAGGGGGGCAGGGGGGGTGTCTGGGAAAATCCGAAACATCCCCCGCACCCCCTTCAAAGGGGGAATGGGAACGGAGGCGCACTCCGGAAAACTCCCGTCCGGACAAAACGAAGTCTGGACAAAGCAAAGCTTTGCACGCCGGATATCCAAACCCCTACTCATCCAACTTCCACGAAGCCCCTAGTGAAAACCCTCTGAAGAAGGTGAGATCAGCGATTTCTCTGGCGATCTGGGCAGCGTTTGCAAGGGGATGTCTGGGAACATAGATGATATCATCGGGAACCAGCAGATTTCCAGATACGGCCGATTCTCCCCTGAAGCCGTCCTCCATGTCAATGATGCTGCATTCCATATCAGGACCTTTGCGCCGCGACAGGGCCACATGTGCAAGTTTTGCCGAGAAAGTGGGACCGCCGGCCAGTGCAAGTGCCTGAGTGATGTTCACAGGCCGACTGATCTCATATGCTCCGGGACGTTCGACTTCTCCCAGAACATAGACAAAAAGGCCGGCGCTTTTGGAAAGTCTGACATGGGCGCTGAGTTCGGGATAGCGTGTTTTGCATGCCTGATTCAGCATTTCGGAAAGCTCCGGGACGCTTTTGCCTGCCACGGCCATATCTCCGATCAGGGGAAAGGTGATCAGCCCATCCAGTCGGATGGTCTGAAGTCTGCTCTGCCCCTGGGAGAGATTTTCAACAATTCTCCGGAGTTCCCTGAGACCCGATCCGGATTCCCTCACCGAGACATAGACATCGGGAAAGCGGAGTATTTTCTTATAGGCATCCTGTAAGTGGGCGGTCATTTCACCCGGTGTCATGCCCTCGGCATGAACATCGCCGATATAGGGCAGGCTGATCATGCCGTCGGATCGGATGGTCTGCTGTGTGTCATGGTCAGGCAGGGAGGGAAAGCGCACATCCACCACATCTTCGATATTCAGCCGGTATTCCGCTGTTTTCAGAGGATGAATCTCATAAATAATATCCAGCACATCACCGCCTCTCAGACGGTATTCGTCAAAATATGCTGTTGCCGCCGGACTTTCATCAGCCAGGGGAGAAACCGGAGGCAGTCCCTGCTGCATATCCGAGGCGCATGCACACAGGAGAAGCAATATCATCAGATAAAACGCACAGGAAAAGCGCGCGGGAAATCCCCACCTGAGGGCGCAGGAGGCTGTCATTCCTGACCTGCTGAACGCGGATAAAAAATTTTTCACTGTCTTCAATCCTCAGTTCAGAATGGAGTTGTTGAGAAAATACTTGTCTATTTTATAAAAATCAAATTCGCTGACCGGTCTGTAATAAACCAGATAAAAATGGGAATATTCCGAATTCCCGATTTTCATGCCGCTGACACCATGTCTTTCCGATATTATATCTTTCCTCACAATTTTTCCCAGACAGTGTGCCCTGACATGCTTTTTGGATGAGGAAAGACGCATTTGCAGCAGAAATCTGTTTTCCCCCTCGGAAAGTGAGGCTGAGGAGAAAAAAGCAAATGCCTCGTCATTTATATCTGCCAGCAGAAAAGTGAATTTGAAATTCTGACCCACCATTGAAGCCAGCATGACCCTGTTGTTCTCCAAAACAGGGACTTTTTTGCGGTGACACAGAACCGGGGAGAACACCTCATATTCTTTGTCTGCCTGCCCTTCGGCCATACGCAGAAGCCGTTTTTTCAGAAGTCCCCACATCTTTGAGATCATTCCGCGCACCGTCATTGCGAGAATCAGAGGTTCCTTCCAGAAAATGACCCTGCGCCGGCAGAAATAATTATTGAACCGCGCCCGGATTTTTTTCGGAGTCCGATGGGTCATGAACAACTGGGTATAACCGATCAGCCCGGGGGTTACGGAAAAGCGGATATCGTAGTTTCTGATCATCAGGCCCGATGCCCGGGCAATTTCCGGGCGCACCGGGCGCGGGCCGATAAAGTTCATCTCTCCTCTCAGGATGTTAAGCAGTTGCGGCAGCTCGTCCAGTCTGGATTCTCTGAGAAATTTTCCCGCGGGTGTCTCAAGTCCTGAGTCAACCGGAAGCACACAGTCTTTTGTATGTTTGTCAGCATCACAGACAAGCGTCCGGAACTTATAGATATAAAATGGTTTTTTATCCTTTCCCAGACGTATCCCCCTGTAAAAAACCGGGGTTCCCTGAATCAGCCGCAAAATCACATACAGAAGAAAAAAAACGGGAAGCGATGCAATCAGAATGGGAAAAAAAAGAGTCAGATTCCATACCCGGTAAAGCAGATCATTCCTTAGCTGATATCCGGAAATTCCACCGCATCCGCGCGCTTTGTTTTTTATCATTTGGTCTGATTTCCTCCGATCATTTTTTCGGTCATTTATGTGAGTGTCAATGAAAAATATACTTTATCACTCACCATTCGGTTATATTTCTTAAAAATCATTTTTCACATTTGACAATATCAGATAATTGTATTGTTTGTCAGGTGTCTGTTTTATAATATATGGATAATCAGTCAGGGATTTCCCAAAAAAAATAAACTGCCCAGCCCACATCCCTCCCAAGGGGAAATCTCAGCGCCGGCCTCTGAAATCCCCCCTTGAGGAGGGTTGCAGGGAGTTTTCAGGTATGTTATTACTCAGGAACTTCCTTATGATTTTTTCTGATATATCTTTGTCGGACAGCGGCCTGAAGTCTGAATATTATTGCCCGGTCAGCCGGAACCGGGTTCCGAATCTGATTTCTGCCAAGATAACATGAACGGATTCGGATTTCAACACTTTTCTGAAAAAAAAACTGGTGTCTGTCTTCTCTGTGTGATATTCGGAGAGCATATTCTGAAACAAATATGGGGATGATTCAGACGGCAAAGGGCGCGTTTACAAGTTGGGGAGTGCCGATTATTCCCTGAGGGGTGTTTATGGCCCGGCACACTCTCTTGCCTCAGCCAAAAACCCCCCCGCGCGCCACCTCACCATGAGAGAGTTGCCGGAAACAGAACAGAGCAATTTCTGAACTCCGGATTTCCAAGCAACAACTGACAGGCAGCAAGCCGCAAAGGAGGCATAATGAAGCGTTCTGAAATTGAATATGCATTGGAATGGTGTGAATTTTTTAAAAATCTGGGAAAAAGCAATATTGAGAAAATTGCCGAACTGTGTGAGGCAAGGGCCTATGAAGCCGGTGAATGCGTTTTTCAACAGCATGATTTCGGAGAACATCTTTATATCATTGCCGAGGGCCGGGTGTCTCTGGAAAGATCCGTTGACATGGGTGAGCGCAAGGGAAGCGTTGTCATTGAGATACTGAGCAAGGGACGGGTGCTGGGATGCTGGTCCACATTGCTGGGCGAATCCCATTTCCTCATGTCCACTGCCCTCTGTCAGAAACCCTCAAAGGTCATCTCCATAAAAGGTTCGCAACTGAGAGAGATGATGCTTTCCAATACCGAACTGGGGTTTAAAGTATTGGAAAGGTTCTGCTTTCTG
>Ga0233403_10000364_pt1 | contig 21483 bp, 17 predicted proteins | sample Na_oxic_1_MG_FD_179866 | JGI IMG/M metagenome (GOLD analysis project Ga0233403, IMG submission 179866) | Seawater microbial communities from Saanich Inlet, British Columbia, Canada - Na_oxic_1_MG | ecosystem: Environmental > Aquatic > Marine > Inlet | place: Canada: British Columbia | collected...
TCTAATTCATGAATGTATGCCCATGCTTTTGTCAATAGTTCAAATTTTTCATACAAAAAACCGTAGATAGAATAGGTAATATAAGTTTTGCCGGTGTTATTTTTTCCACAAACCACAGTCAATTTACCAAGTTCTATCTTGGCATTTTTGATAGCACCGATATTTTTTAGTTCAAAGTACATAGGGAAGTTCCTAACGAAATTTGGAGAAGTTCAAAAAAATAGTTCGTGTGAAACCTTCAAATTTTTGGAGAAGGTGCTTCACTTGATTATGCCAATGATGGATAAAAGTGGGTCTTGCTCAATCTGGGATTGTTTAGGGTGTTCAGTGAGAGGGGAGTGTTTAGATTGTTCAGTTAGGGTGGTAATTCGTGCAATAAGTTGTTGCATATCGGTAAGAATGATTTCCTCGCCGGTTTGCAAATATTGCCTTAATACCGTCAACGATAAATCATTTTGGTGTAAATCGACATAAATGGACATCAATTTTTCCTTTTTAAGAAAAAACGGTTCCAACGTGGAAGTATCGGAACCAGAACGAAAAACCTCCGAGGTTTTTAAAACCTCGAAGGTTTTGCCTTTAAAAAAAGGTAGGATTAACTTGCAGCAATCGTTTCTAATTTTTTGGCTTTGATGATCTGTCCATCTAAAGCTGCATCTTTGGCACTTTTGCCATACGCCACACTCATTATCGTGCTGTAATAAACTGATGGCATAATGCTAAACTCCGTTTGCTATCTAAATTGTTCCTTTAAATATAGTTTTTCGTTTAAGGCTTTAGTAATGGCTATAGGAATAATTGTTATAATCTTATCAAACACAGTTTTAAATTCATTATATTGTTTTTCATCTATACCCTTTTTCAGCTTATCTCCATGTGCTATCGCATTCCTTCTACCTAGAAATTCATTTAAAACATCTTTGAATTTTCGCCCACTTATCTCTAAATCAAGAATATCAGAAGGAAATCCTAAACGATAAAGAATTTTTTCAATGATCTCAAAATTCAGATTAGATTCTGTATAAAGAACCGAACCTTTATCGTTATGTCTGTCACTGATAGGTAAGTTAATTTTACTTTCTTGCCAGAGTTTATTAAGTTCTTGAATTAAATTTACACGATTCTTAAGACGTTTATTGGCTTTATTAAATTCGCTACTTTCTGATTTTATACGTTCTTTCGAGTCGTCATACTGCCCAAATTCTCTATACAATGAAGAAGCCACTAAAACATCAATGGCTTCTGAAAGATTAATCTGTTCTTCATTGATAGCTTCCACATATAACATCAATGAATAGCGAAAAAAACCTTCAAAATGAGCATATAAAATCAATACGAGGACTTTTCTAAAACGTTTTTGGTTATTTTCAATCCGTCGTTCTTCATGCTCACTCAAATTCAATTTTCTAAAATGATTGAGTTGAGCAGTAAAAAAAGCAATTTCGTCAAGTCGCCATTCTAAATCCTTTTCAATCTGCTCTCGAATATTGTCTATATCCATAGCTATTTAAAAATTCTTACTCACAAATTGAGTTGCAATGACAATTCTCTTGTTGAGAAAAGTAAGATAATCCGAACCACTGGTTCGCTTCTGTTTCTTATTTTCAGTAGCCTCTTTAAACTTGGTATCTTGTTTTAGTTCAAGAATATTATTCTTGATTTGCTCACAATGCGTTGCATTATTGATATCAAGTTGATTGATAATAGAAGCTGTTGCTACCGATATAGCTTCATAATGAAAGGCGTGAAATTGAGCAGAAGATTTTCCATCCTTTGAAAATACGTCTTTCCCAAGTGTCTTATTCAAAATTGCAAAGGTTTTTGTAAACACACTTTTTTCTAAGTCATAATCAAATTTAACTTCTTTGCTTGCCACCTCTTCAGCATATTTCGTTAAAAACTCAGCGAGCGTTTCTAAGCGTTCCTGCTGATAGCGTTTCAAATCAGCATTCTTCAGCGTAAAAAATCTTAAAACTAATTCGTCATCAAATTGTCTTTCGAGCAGATAGTCTTGTACATAACCAAGACATCCTCTGAAATTGTTATCGTTTGACAACTCTTGAATAAAATCAATGAATTGTTCGCTTAAGAAGCGTATGGTACTATTCCTAATTTCTTGTGCTTCCAGTAAAGAACCCCCGGTATTGAGGCGTTTAAACATATCATATTTGATTCTCGCCGGACTTTCTTTTTTGATAATATACATCTTGACATAGCTACGTTTTACCTTAATCCTCAATGCCGGTGACAGTTCATCAATGACAATGTTGTTTAAGTCTGGGACAATATCACAATGACTTAATTTTAACTTATCTTGTTTTGGTAGACTTCCAGTGAAATGCAGATAAGTTGAAATTCGTTGAAGCCCATCAATCAATTCATACTTTCTCGCTTCTGTCTCAATAACAAAAATGGGAGGAATCGGTAATCCTAACAGGAGAGATTCAATAAACTGAGATTGTTGCGTATTACTCCATCGAAATAAACGCTGATAAGCCGGACGTATTTCTAATTCACCACCTTCATACATTGAGGATATTTCGCCAAACGAAATATCCAATGAATCTGTACTTATCGTTAATGATTTAGAATCTATAGTTTCTAGCAATTTTTCGGGATTTTTCATAATTTGAAAGCTATTTTTTGTTCCAACGCTGGAGCGTTGGAACCAGAAAATGTAAAATCAAGAGCGTTTACAACGAAACGTAGTAACGAGCGAAGCGAGATTTTAAAAACCACAACGAATCAAACTAAAGAGCCTTTTGTTGTTTGCTTTTCAAATGATCTCGCTTCGTTACTGCGTATCGTTGTACTCAACTAATGATTTGTCTATTTTAAGTTGAGTCATCGTAGTTTCTTAATGAGTTACTTAACTTGGGCTGAATAACACTAAGTATTGTTTAAGAAAGAGTACAAAGATAAGGCGGAGCCAACGGTGTCGTTTTTTTACACTCTTCCTTTTGGCAATCATGTAAATAAGGCAATGGATAGTTGGGTGCAACTTCACACCGAAATAGCCACACATGTTCGTTAAGACTTTCAACTAATTCAAATACAGTGGTAGACGGATTGTGCTTGGCATAGTCCGTTCTTGTATTCCATAACTCCTTTAATAACTCTTTCGCATGTTTAATCGCCTTTTGTTGATCGGCTTCAGAATGCTCGAGCAGCTTTTCATACATTTCAGGGTCGTTTTTCTTATATTCTTTACCCAAACATTTGGTCAGTTCGTTCTTATACCATTCTCGCTGGTAAGCAGTTTCAATAGGGTTAAAATGCAATAAATACCACAATTCAAAAGCTTCATTACTGGATGCTACTTTGAAATCGTTCTTATGAGCCTGAGCAATTGCAGTATTATAATTTTGCGCCGGAAATGAATCACGATCAAAAACGCACCATATTTGTTTATAATCAATTTTGGCTTGATTTTTAAGCTCTATAGCTTTTTTTACTAAACTTTTGGTGTTTTTACCTTCACCTTTGACTTCAATTTCATCACCAAAAACCTCAATCTTGCCTACGGTTTTTGAGTTGGCAACCTTTTTTATCTTTTCAAGCTGCTTTGCCCACCACTTAAAATAATTGGGTTCAGTTTTTTCCCCTTCGCAAACAATCAACACTCGCCCAACTGCTAGCGGTTTTTTTGCTTTTTTTAGTGTTTTTTGGTGGACTTTATCCCTTTTACTTTGCGGTAATCCACTATCTCTCGCCATGTTCAACTCCTTTATAAAACAAACGCAAATCACCGATGAAGGGCACTGCATTGTAGCGTCCTTGAAAATAATCACGGGAAAAATCAGCCGCATCATCTAATTCAAAATCAGCTAATGAATAAAGTTCAGTTGCTCCGTAAGAATTTTTCTCGGTAAACCAAACTTGATCCCGACGAAAAAAGCGGGGACTAAGCAATTGCGTATCATGAGTGGCAAAAATCAACTGTGCGCCGTGCGGATTATGCGCTTGAGAATGAAACAAATCTAAGAGAAATCGCATCATCATCGGATGTAGTTTAGCATCCAGTTCATCAATTACTAAAATTTCACCTTTACGCAGGGTTTCAATTAAGGGCCCGGACAAAGCAAATAATTTTTGGGTGCCAGCCGATTCATGATTTTGCCCCCAATGTTTTTTACCCGATACTTTGCCGCTATCATTAAAAATGTTATGTTGAAAAACAACCCGCTTTGCTTCTTCTGTGGAAACAAGTTGTTTGAGTTGTTTTCGCAATTTTTTAGGAATATTATTTGGCCAATCGGTCGCTGTTACTGATTCGAGAAAAACATCCTCAATACCTATATCTGCAACTTTTAAGAAGTTCAAGATTTCAGTACGATAATCTTCTTCATCCAATTTGCTATAGGTAAAACCTTCGTAGGCTTCTTCATCGGGACTGGAAATGACATTGAAGGTATTTCCCATCCATTCCATGACTCGCCGTGCGGGTGAATCGGTAAATTTGGCTAATACTGCCAGCAATAACGTATTAGCTGGCAAGGTCTGATCTTGAGTGAAACCATTTGCTATCGAAAAAGTTTCTGGTATATCATACTTATATTCGCCGTCATCCAAACGGCGCTCAAATAATAGAGATTCATTTTCCTGTGGCGCGGAATATAACCATTCACGATGGATTTTATGAGCATCTAAAGCAAAACCATAATGATAATAAATATCTTGATACAAAAAACTGATTTCCATCTCTACGGGCATTTTGGCTGTTTCAGGATGCAATTGAAAGCTCGGATAGTTCTGGCTTGACACAATCGGCTCGTTGGGATTTAGTTTGAGCGAATTAGCTATCACACTGCCCATAAATCCCATTGCTTTGATTAAATTGCTTTTACCGCTGGCGTTCGCACCGTAAACCACAGCTGTTTTCAGAATATATTGTCCTACTACCACGGGAATTAAATTGCGTTCTTCATGCCCTTTAATTTCAGAAGAAGCATATAAACTGAAAATAACCTCATCTTTAATGGAGAGAAAATTTTTGACACTAAATTCTAATAACATGATTTTAATAAAATATGATTTAAATGATTTCAAAAAATCAATGACTTATTGACGCAGGAGTGTTATAAAATACGTTCCCTTTGGGACGTTGGAAACGAGAAAAAAAATCTAAAACTAAAAAAATGTCAGGTTCAATATCTGGAAAATTTGGCAAACAATCAAAAAATTGGTCGAAAAAGTCAGGGGGCCAAGTAGACGGTTTTGATTGACTGTTTTTTGTGTGGTCATCAACGGGCAAAATAATGATTTCTATCGTTTGATGACGAAGTGCTTCTGAAATTTTGATCATCAAAGTATCAGAAGTTGTTTGGTGTATTTGTCGTAGTGTATTCATTATCTTTTCCCGAATTGAGAAATCATTATTTGAATCAAACTTGACAATTATATTAATTTTTTTTGGAGGGAGAATGTTTTTTTTGGAGTAAGAAAAAAGGTTCCAATGCCGTTGCATTGGAACCAGAATTGAATTATTTTCGCTGGTGTATCGGAACCAGAAGAGAAGGTAGGATTAACTTGCAGCAATCGTTTCTAATTTTTTGGCTTTGATGATCTGTCCATCTAAAGCCGCATCTTTGGCACTTTTGCCATACGCCACACTCATTATCGTGCTGTAATAAACTGATGGCATATTGAACTTGGTACCATATTTCTTGTTGATTTGTTCTTGATAAGCTTCCGTATTCATCTGACAGACCGGACAGGGAGTCACAATCATATCGGCACCGCCATCATAAGCTGCTTCAATGATATCTTTCACCAACGCTTGGCTTTTTTCTGGTTCGGAGAACATCAGTGCGCCACCACAACAAGAGACTTTCTTGTCATAATTTTCCACCGGTTCTGCGCCCATCGCTTCTATCATTTTATCGAGATAAAGCGGATTTTCATACGATTCGCCGTCGATACCAAATGGACGATTTGTTTGACAACCCACATAGCCGGCAATTTTGATATCTTTGAGTGGTTTTTTAACATGGCTTTTCATCTCTTCAAAACCGATGTCTTCTATCAGCACTTCAACCATGTGGCGGACTTTTTTCTCACCCTTAAAGGTCAAACCGGCTTCTTTTAAAGCTTCATTAGCTTCTGCCATGATTTGCGGATCATGCTTCAAGCGTTCATCCGCTTCCCGACTTGCTAACCAACAAGCTGCACAGGTTGCCACAAAATCTTGGCCCGGATGTTCTTGTTCTGACAGAGCCAAATTACGTGCTGATAAGGCCAAACGGGGTAATTCACCACCACCAGCATAGCCAATCGAAGCCGAGCAACAATTCCAATCAGGTATTTCATTCAGTTGAATACCTAATTCTTTACAGATAGTTTGAGTTGAGCGCAATTGATTGGATGAGGATGCCCCTTTTTGTGAGGAACATCCGGGATAAAAGGAATATTCTTTAGCCATAATTTATTAATCTCCTTAGGCTTGTTGGAATTTAGCCACTTTTGCGTCTTCGATTTCATGGGCTTTTTTCAACATAGCCTGAAATCCTTTTTTATCTTTGCAACTATGTCCGCCCAACATTTCAGATGGTGCCATACGCTTGGTCTTGAGCATGCCAAGACCGACTTTTTGCATTTTGAGTGAGGTTTTAATCCCTTCGCCAACTCCATTCATAAAATAGAGACTCAAGCCCAGTTTTAGTTCATTAACGCGCCCTTTTTTGGACAAGTTATCCCAAAATCGTTGAGCAAATTTTTTCGTGGGTTGATTCTTAGGGGCAATTCCCAAACGATGAGCATAGTGTGCTAAACCGTGCATAATGTGGGTAATTGGCAATTCACGTGGACAACGGACAATACAGTTATAACAAGAAGTACACATCCATACGGAATCGGATTGTAGCACTTCGTCACGTTTGCCAGCCCGAATCATCATAAAAATTTCTTGTGGCGGATGGGCCCAATGGGGGCCCAGTGGACAAGAGCCACTGCACACACCACATTGCATACACATTTTGACCCATTGGCCTTCTTCAACATTGGCTTCCACTTCACGTAAGAAGCTATTACGATATTTTTCTGTTGCACTCATAGCAATACCTCAAAAGGGGACAGGGTGCAGGGGACAGGGGACAGGAAAAACAATAAACGACAGCTAAACCTGACCGGTTTTTGAAATCTATCAGGTTTATACCACTACCGGTTTGGTTCTTAATGTAGGTAAACAAAAGTATTTTAACTTTTCTAAAAAGACTATTTCTTTTCGATCTAGCATTTTTCACTTCTCCAAAATGTTAAAAAATTTCTGTGTATCTACTTACAAATACTATTTCTTTAAGAAATAGTATTTGTTGGTTCAGGTTTATACCACTACCGGTTTGGTTCTTAACAAATACTATATTCTTAAAGAAATAGTATTTGTTGGTTGTCGCATAACCAAACATTGCGTTAATTTTGGAGCAATCCGCTTTTTTCCTATTTCCTGTGACTGGCACCCTGCACCCTGTACCCTGTTACCTTAAAATTTCAATGGACTCATACCAATTTTTTCAATCGTTGCTGCCATGTCATTGATAATCTGGGGAACCCGTTGAATATCGGTAATGGCAATTTCATAAGTTTGGACGCGCTCGGTTTCGAGTTGTAATTGTTTGAGCGTGTCATCAATCTTGGACATGCGAGTGTGCGCTAATTCACTGCCTTTGACAAAATGACATTGATAGTTATCGCCTTTTTGACAGCCCATCAAAATAATACCATCAAAACCATTGTTCAATGCATCAGTTACCCAAATGGTATTGACGGAACCAAGACAACGCACTGGTACAATCCGCACAAATGCACTGTATTCCATCCGAGTCATACCGGCCATATCTAGTGCTGGATAGGCATCGTTTTCACAAGCTAAAACCAAAATACGTGGTTTTTCATCAAATTCATCCGGAACATCCACAGCTTTGATGGCTTGCCCAACGGTTTCTACTGAATAGTTTTCAAACGAAATCACGCGCACCGGACACGCACCCATACAGGTACCGCAACGACGACAACGTGCTTCATTAAATAATGGATAACGTTTTTCGTCTTCGTTAATCGCACCAAACGGACATTCAACCGTACAACGTTTACATTGGGTACAGCCTTCTTTACGGAAACTGGGGAAACTCAAGTCGCCAGAGCGTGGATGAGCGGCTCGTCCCAGTGCGGCATTTTCTAAGGCTTGAATCGCTTTTAATGCGGCCCCGGTCGCATCGTCACCGGCTTGTCCCATATCCATTGGACGACGTACTGGCCCAGCGGCATAAATCCCTGTGCGGCGTGTTTCATAAGGGAAGCAAATAAAATGCGAATCGGTAAAGCCATTAACCAATTGTGGTAAATCGGGACCTTGACGATAGTCTAAGTTTAAAATAGATTCCGTCGGTAGTATCTTAGGTATCGTTGCATCGGCTTCGCCTTCTCCCTCTGTTTCTTCTTCTTCGATGACAACGATATCAATATCAACCCCAGAATTAGGGACCATGCCGGTCGCTAATACCACTAAATCGACTTCTTGATCCACGTCTTCATTCAGAATCAAGTCCTTGAATTTTACGGTCAAACTACCGCCATTGGGGACAACTTCGTTGACTTGTCCTTTGGTAAAGGTAATGCCTTTATTTTGTCCACTGCGATAAAAATCTTCACCGCCAGCACCAGGAGTACGCAATTCTGTGTATACGATCATCGTATCAATGTCAGGATTAGCGTCTTTAAAATACATCGCTTGTTTGACGCTAGTCATACAGCAATGCCCAGAACAATAGGACAAATGTCCTTCTTTTTCACTGCGTTGTCCGGCACATTGAACGAAAATGACACTTTTGACTTCTTTGCCATCGGAGGGCCGTTTGATACCGCTACCATTGGCTTGTTTGGCTAATGCTTCTAAGCCACCTTGATCGACCACGTCAGGGGATTTGCCGTAGGCAAATTCTGGCAATTGACTGGCATCATACGGCTTAAAGCCGCTGGCTTGAATGATAGAACCAAAGTTTTCAGTCGTAGTTGAGCCACCGGCTTGGGCAATATCGGAACTAAAACGGCCCGGGGCCCCGCTGGTTTGAGTCACGGTTGAGTTGAGATGAACCGTGATTTTATTGTGGGCTTCAACTTGTTGGATTAAATCGGCAATACTATTGTCTTGTAGATCGGCAAACGGTGCTCGTATGGGAATTTCTTTAAAAGCCTGAGCCGCACCACCGCCTAAAGTAGCCGCTTTCTCGACAATCGTGGCTTTATAACCCGCCTTGGCAATTTCGAGCGCGGCTGTTAAGCCGGTGAATCCACCGCCAACCACGAGAACTTGGTCGGTTTTACCTTGTTCACCACTGAAGGCGGGTAAATTCATATACTTGACTTCTGCACAGGCCATGCGTATATAATCTTCAGCCATTTCTTGCGTGGTTTCTTGGGCTTCTTCACTATCAGGACGTACCCAAATCACGCCTTCGCGCAAATTGGCCCGTGAAATGGCGACATTATCAAAGTTAAACGCATCGGTTTTGGCACGTCTGGAACAGGCGGCGATAACGAGATGATTGACTTCGCCGGCTTCAATATCGGCTTGAATCATCTTAACGCCATCACTGTTACAGAGAAAATCGTGTTGTTTAGCAAAACCGACTTTGCCTTCACGAGTGGCAATCATCGCCATTTGATCGGCATTTAGGCGTTCTCCAATGCCACAGCCTTTACAAATATAAGCCCCTAATTTTTTATCGGCCATTTTTTTTAACCCCCCTCCGCAGCCGCAACTTGATTGACCACTTGAATCGCCCGTAAAGCACTGGCGGTTGCATTTTGCACGGCCCGATTGACATCTAAGGCATCGGTGGCGACACCAGCACCAAACATACCGCTACCTGGCACATTTTCAATAAATCCATTTTCGTTGACACTGACATTAATGCCCAATTGTTTGAAATCGACACTGGGTTCCATGCCAACCGCTAATACGACTAATTCGTGTGGATTGCTGTAACGGTTATAACCTTCAGTATCGACACCATTTAAAATGGGATTGCCCGTCGCTTTGTCTTGGGTAATGTTAGCCACTTTGGATTTAATAAAGTTGACTTTTTCGTCAGCTTTCGCTTTATGATATAAATCTTCAAAGCGGTCAATGGCACGAATATCAATATAGTAAATAGTGGATTTACCTTCATCACCGTATTTTTCACGCACATAAGTGGTTTGTTTCAGTGATGCTGTACAACAAATCCGTGAACAATGTTTTAAATAATTACGATCCCGTGAGCCAGCACATTGGATAAAGGCAATATCTTTGGCTTCTTTACCGTCTGAGGGCCGTAAGATTTTGCCACCAGTGGGGCCAAACAGGTCCATCATGCGTTCAAATTCAACACTGGTAATCACATTGGGTATGCGATCATAACCATAGGGTTGAATTTTATTAGCATCATAAGGCCGCCAGCCGGTCGCAAAGATGACAGCACCGACATTCAGCGTTAGGTTTTGTTCCTGCATGTCTAAATTAATTGCATCATATTTGCAGGCACCTTTGGCTTTATCAGCATCGGCAGTCCCGATGAGGCGCGGATCAATAACATAACGTTGTGGGTAGGCCATAAAAAATGGCAAATAGGCTCCCTTACGTTTTTTCAAATTATAGTTATGTTCATCACCAAATTCCGTTTCTACTGCCTGACTACAGGCACCACATGCGGTACAATTTTCATTGACATAACGCGGCGAAACTTTAATGTTGACGGTATAATTGCCGGTATCGCCAGTCACGCTGGTCACTTCGGCCAGAGTGATCACGCGCAAATGACGATTAGCTTTCATTCGACGTAGATTAATTTCCATGCCACACGTCGGGTGACACATTTTGGGAAAATATTTATAGAGTTGAGAGACTCGCCCGCCAATAGATGGATTTTTTTCAAGTAATATCACATCTTTGCCACATTCGGCGGCCTCTAACGCTGCGGTCATCCCGCTAATTCCCCCCCCCACGACTAAGATAGTCTGGTTGGTTGCAACGACATCAGTCATGCTATTCCTCCATAATTGGTAGGGCCTTTAAGCAAGAGCATATTAGAATACACTAATATTTTTATAAATTCCACGATAAATTTTATAAGGGATTTGATGACCATAAAAAAAGATAGCTACAGTACGGATTTGGAGTTCAATGCTTTAACTTTGGAATAACGCTCAAATAAAAACTGAGTACAAAACTTGGCTGGTGAAAATGGTTAATGGTTAGGTGATTTCTAAGAAAAATTATACCACTGCCTTCGACAAGCTCAGGCAACGACTCCCCCCCGGTATATTTATTTCTGGAAATCGCCTTAATTGTTAACGGTTAGGAATGGTCACGAAATAACTTCCCGTTTTAGAAATCACCTCCCCCAACCCCTCCTTATCAAGGATGGGAGTTCCCCCGCCTTACAAAGGAGGGGGATAGGGGGTGGTTAACGGTAAGTTATTTCGTGACTATTCCTTAACATCAACGGTTTTAGTGTTCATCGTATATTCTCCTTTAAATTTCTCCTAACTTTCTCTAATCCCTTCCCAATTCCCTTCCTAACCCTAGGGTGTTGATTAGGAGCTTTTTTGGACCCTATTTTTTCATGTACTTTTGATGTTCACGATTTCTCCCTCCCCCTACCCCCCTCCCGCTGGGAGGGGGGACCGCGCGGCGGCATTTTGCTATTCTTTGGCAAAAATGATAAACGACTATGATTATCTATTATTTTTTGTGTTAGCTAATAATAGGAAAATTCCACAGAGCGGTCCCCCCTCCCAGCGGGAGGGGGTTAGGGGGAGGGAGAGATCGTGAACCTAAAAATAGCATGACAAATATTCCTCGGTTTAGGGGCCCCATTTAATATTGATAATGCAGACTGACAAACCAAAACCGTTTTAATGTATTGTAGAAAGCGGCGGTTTGATATTCTTTGTCTAGCACATTTTCTACTCGAAAACGTAAAGCCCATCGTGGCATGAAATTGTATTCACCATTGAGGTTAAGAATAGAATAACCGGCTAATTTTCGGGTATTGGCTGCATCGTCATAGCGGGGGCCTTGTGCTAAAACGTTCATCGCTAAACGAGCAGAACCGCGTCGCTCGGCGATTTCTACCATCATGCTTCTTTCAGAACGACGGGGTAATAAATTGCCGCTGTCATCTTCGGGTTTGAGTAAAGATAATGTGGAATTGAATTCCCAACCGTTTTGTTGCCACCGAAAAGAGGAATCGAATCCCTTAATTTTAGCTTTGTTGATATTATCGGCCAAATAGTTATTCGTCGCTGGTACATAATTGGTGGCAATGAGTTTGTCGATTTGGGTGTAATAGGCATTCAGTGACCATTGATAATGGGCCCGTCCACCAACTAAACCCATTTCAAAGCTATTGGATTCTTCTGGAGCAAGATTAGGATTACCCGCATAAAATTCATTACGATAATAAAGTTCATTAAATGAAGGCACTTTAAAGGCTGTGCCATAAGAGAAAAAAATACGGGCCGTTGGGCTGATTGGATAACCCAAGCTCATATTGCCGGTGATGTGTTTGCCAAATTGGTCGTTATCATCTTGGCGCAATCCAGTGGTGAGTTTACCGGTGCCCATTGGTATTTGATATTCCGCAAACAAGCCTTGATTATCCAATGAATCTATTTCATAAGCGATACTAGTATCTACTTCATCTTGTTGGTAATCGTAACCTAGGGTGAAGACTTTGTTATTCGCCAATAAAAAGCGATTGACTAAATTACCGGAAGTGCGAGTCGTATGAAAATGTGTTTCTGGTATTTCATCGCCAGAATCCGTTATCCGACTTAAACTATCCAATTCATCAAGGCTTCGGCCCAGATTAAGGTTAAGTCGCCAAGTGTTACTCACCGCATAATCCGCTTTTAAGCCAATGAGTTGTTGCACAAAATCGGCTTCATCATCAAAAAAAGAATCGTATTCGGTATGGCCCTGAGTACGCAAAGCATAAATTTCCGCATTAATCTTCTCTCCAAGCCGTTGCCCAAACCGAACACTGTATGAACTATTTTCATAACCATCATCATCATCTTGATTCTCATCGGTAGTAAAGCAACCACCATTGTCATAACCTTGACAATCATCAAAACCGTTTGTTTGTATACGTTCAGCGAATAGGCTATACCAATTTTGTTCGGTGGAACCGAGTACACCACCATTAAAACGATAAGCATCATCATCACCGAGACCGGCACTTAACATGACCGTTGATTTTTTGTCTTTGCCTTGGCGCGTAAAAATTTGAATAATGCCACCAATCGCCTCAGAACCGTACAAACTAGAACGGGGCCCCCGCATAATTTCAATACGTTCAATTTGTGATAAGGGCCAATGTTCAAAAGGTGTGGTGCCAGTTGTCGCTGAACCAATTTTAATGCCATCAACTAATACGAGTATATGGTCTGAATTGGTACCACGTATAAAGACAGAACTTTGTTTACCGATGCCACCCATGCTACTCACATCTAAACCGGCGACACCCCGTAAAATATCAGAAACGGTTAAGGCTTGACTTTTTTGAATATCTTCGCGGGTGATGACAGTCACGGATGTTAATGAATGATTAGCCATTTGCGCGGTGCGTGTTGTTGTGAAAGCGGCTGGTGACAAAGTCTGTCCTTGGGCATTGATTAAGGGACAGAGAATAAAAATGAATATAATGAAAGTACAACGAATTTGCGAAATCAACGAATTTTTTAGGTACATAATTTTAGTTCTGTCAGATTCATTTTTATTTTCACGCAAAGACGCAAAGCCGCAAAGTTTTAAAATGGATGACTTAGGACTCAGGATTTTTATAATTTCCAAAATTTGAACGCTCAAACCTGACAGGTTTTTAAAACCTGTCAGGTTTAGTTTCGCATGTTATTAAATCCTGAGTCCTTAGCGTTCTTAGCGGCTTTGCGTGAAATTAAAAAAGAAAACGATTTTTCTGAACTTCTATAGAAAAGGAATCCAAAATTTATTTTGGAGAGTTTCGGCAGACTTTACATAAAGATTGATTTTAATTGAATGGTGATTATTTAAATTATCATTTCTTGATACACGACTAACAAATACTATTTCTTTAAGAAATAGCACTTGTTAGTAAGGAACCAGCCTTGTTTCTAAACAAATGAAAATGATTTAGATATAGACAAATAAATATCAAGCATAATTTTTTAAATTTTAAAAAAGTGTAAAAATATAAGATTAGCATCTATAATAATTTATTGAGCAAACAAAACGACAAGCTACAAACGAATCAGGATGTTTTATCAAGCTTTTGCCACCATTGGAGTTATGGAAAAACTCGAAAAGAAAGTGGCTGAAGGTGAGGTTGCTCAGTAAATAAGAGGTAGCAGAAAATAATTGACACACGAAAACAAATAGTATTTCTTAAAGAAATTCTATTTGTAGGTATCAAGATGTATTTTATTGACAGCATTGTCCCATATAATCCAAAATAAATTTTGACATACAAAATTTATTTTGAATAGGAGTCCAAAGCTAAAGTTTTGGAAAATAAAAAGGTCAATTTCATGTTTCACCAACAAATACCCCAACTTTCTAGCGAACCTATTCCTCAATCGCTAAGCCCAACAACAAACGATATGCCGTCGAGAAATGAGAGTCCTTTGGGAAATAATGCCGAAAAAAAGATTTATCAAAACTTATGGCAAATTCTTCGGCTTCTCATTCTCATCATCAAAAAGTCTTTGCCATTCGTACTCATTGTACTTTTTATCTACTTAATTTATAAAGCATTATTATTTCAACCGGCATCAGGTTATATTTATCATTATGAAGACCCTTGGTGGGGTACTCAAATGTATAACCAAGTAGGCATTTACGTTAAAATACCGTTTATTTCGCGGATAACACGTTACAATCAAGCTTGGACAGTCAGTTTTGGCAGTGGAGCTACCAACGAACAACAGTTGAGAAAAGGCCCACTAAAACTCACTTTTTCCGACAGTTATACAGCAACGATTCCAGTCACTTTTCGCTACAGATTATCAAATAATAAAACCAAGCTCGAAATGATTCATCGGGACTTTATTGAGTTTCATAATGTAGTGGATTCTATATTAATCCCAATTTCTGAAGATGTTATGGTCAATACCGCCATGCAATATGAAGGTGAAGAATTTTTTACCGGCGGTTTAAATCAATTTAAAACCGTGTTAAAAGATCAACTTCAATATGGTCTTTACAAAAGCGAACCCCAAGACAAAATTATTGGTTCAGATAAATTAAGGCCATACAAAACCGCTAGACAATGGAAATTGCTTAAAAATGACAACGGCGAATTTTTGCGTATGGACAATCCGTTAGAAATTTACGGCATCGTAGTAATACAAATCGATCTTGGTGTACCAATACCAGAACCAGAATTGCAAACCTTATTGGATCACAAAAAAAAATTTGATAGATTAGCCAATGAAAAGGCGACAGAACTCGCTTTAGTTCAAGAAGAAGAAAAAATTCAATTAGCCCAAATTGAAAAAGTCAAAAAAATTCAATTAGCTCAAATTGAAAAAGAGCGGGAAATTGAGTTAGCTCAAATTTCAAAGCAACAAGAAATTGAATTAGCCCAAATTAAAAAGGAACAGAAAATTGAACACGCAAAAGGGAATTCGATTCCACTCAACTTAACAAAACCAAATGAACCAAAGCTAATGGACCAAAACTAATGAACCAAAGTAATTGTTAATTGTTAATTGTTAATTGTTAATTGTTAATGAAAAACACTTCTCTAACGAATTGTTTTTGATGAACTGAACAAAAACAGGAGCAATTTTTTACCCAACAAAAAACCTGATTTTCACAACCAGATGAAGGATAGGGCGGGTAAGTGGGTGCTAATGATCTTGAATAGTGCTAATTCCGCCCGCTTGCCTACCATATCAATACCGCCATCAGTTTGTAAGGACTATCGAGTTTTTGGGAGTCCAACACACTTTAGCTTTGGAATATTAACCAAAGGAGAAAAATCATCCATGTCATTCCACGAGAAAAAAATACCTAACAAGCTCGTCACTGATGATGATGACGACGACGACGATGATAAACATGATATTGAGAAAATGATCCATAAAGATTTATGGAATGCGACTCGAAAAATCACACATCTCATCACGATGTCCATACCAATCATTATTTTTATAGCCGTCATCTACCTGATTTATTATGGATTTATTTTTCATAGTGAATCGGGCTACATTTACCACTATGAAAACATGATCACTGGTGACATCAAGGTTTATGACAGTCCGGGGACTTATTTGAAGTTCCCCTTTGTCTCGCAAGTCAATCGCTACCCCCAAGTTTGGACGGTCAATTTTGGCACCCAATTTAGTGGTAAACAAATCGTGGAAAAAGGTCCCATTCAATTGTGGTTTGCTGATAATTATACCGCGAAAATTCCAGCTATTTTTCGCTATAAATTGCCCCGTAACCAAGAAAAAATTAAAAAGATTCATCGGGAATTTACCAATTTTTATAATCTGATTGATTCCCTATTGATCCCCATCTCAAAAAGTGTCATGGTTAGTACCGCAACCCAATACACCGGTGAAGAATTTTTTCAAGGGGGTTTTAACTCATTTAAAATGCAATTATTGGATCAATTGCAATATGGTCTATATGTCACTGAACCCCAACTTCAAAAAGTTGAACAAAGTTCCTCTCAATATGGTTCCATATCAGAACGAAATGCCACTTTGAAAATCTGGAAGCCCATTAAAGATAAAGGTGGCGAACTCGTGCGTATAGACAATTCACTGGTTGCTTATGGTATTGAAGTAACACAAATTGAATTAGGTGTATCGGTACCCGAACAAGAATTGAAGCAACTGTTGGCTGACAAAAAAAGTTTTGACCGAATAGCCAATAAAAAAGCTGATGAATTAGCCATGGTGTTAGAAAATCAGAAAATTCAATTGGCCCAAATTGAAACAGCGAAAAATACACAATTGGCTGATATTGAAAAGGAAAAACAGACTCAGTTAGCGAATATCCAAAAGCAAACCGAAATAGATAAAGCGAATAAAGTGAAAGAGTTTGTGATTGTGAAACAAGATGAAAAAATTCACTTAGCCCACAAAGAGAAAGAAGTCGTACTACTCCAAAAGCAACTTGACATTGTCCAAGCGCAGAAGGACATTGAAAAAGCGGAAAAAGAAAAACAATTAGCGATTGCTGTTGCTATCGCAAAAGCCAAAAAGGAAGAAGAACTCGCCCTCGCATTAGTGACCACCAAAGCTAAAAAAGAGGAAGAAATGATCATTGCGAAAGCCAATGAAAAAATCCAACTGATTAAGAAAGCTGAGCAGTTAGCTGTTGAAAAGGAAGATGAAAAAATTCAATTGGCCCGTGTTGAACGGGAAAAAAATATTCAACTGGCAACTAAAGCCAGAGAATTAGCGATGGTCGCAGAAGAAAAGAAAACACACTTGGCGCAAATTGAAAAGAAACAACAAATTGAATTAGCGCAAAAAGCGGAAGAATTAGCCATGGTTCAGGAAGAACAAAAAATTCAACTGGCTGAAGTTGAAAAACAGAAACAACTGTTATTGGCTAATAAAGCCAAAGAACTCGCGCTCGTTGAAGAAGAACAGATACTTCAATTGGCTAATAAAGCCAAAGAACTCGCTCTCGTTGAAGAAGAACAAAAAATTCAGTTAGCCCAAAAAGCGAAAGAATTAGCCATTGTGGAAACGGAGCAAAAAATCCAATTAGCTAACAAAACCAAAGAGTTAGCTGTTATCCAAGCCAACTTGGAGATTCAAAAGACTCACTTTGACGTGGCACAATTTGAAGCCAAAACCCTGCGAGAAAAAGGGTTAGCTGAAGCGGAAGTATTGAAAGCCAAATATGAAGCTCGCATTCCCGACCTTTACTTGGCTGAATTGAAAAAAGACATTGCCCAAATCATGTATCCCAATTTAAAAGGAATTACCGTGACAATGCCACATAACATCGTTAATTTGGGTGATAAGAGCAACAAATTACAAACTAACTTAGATGTGTTATCCAGCTTTGCCACCATCGGCGTGATGGATAACTTAGAAAAAAAGGCCCTTGAAACAACGCAAACACCAAAATAAAGGGCCCTTATTTTCCAAAGCTAAAGCTTTGGACTCCACCATGCTTTGGAGTCCAAAGCTTTAGCTTTGGGATTTTCAATGTTCAATGTTGGTAAGGAATAAAGTAGGAGGAATGATACAATTCAAATTAGTTTTGAAATACATAAAGAAAAATGGAATGAAATTATTCTTGCTGTAAAAAAACCTGTGATGCTCAGATTTAGATGACTCAATCCGTTGATTTTATTTAACGCAAAAACAAGTTTTTTCCGATATCACAGGTTTTTTTACAGCAAGAATTTTTCTAAATTTGCTCGCTATGCTATGAATGAAAATTCTTGTCGAGCTGTAAATAATGTTGAGAAATCTGTTTGTGTTAGTGCTTGTTTTATGGCATTTTTGATTTCTTCAGTGGTTGCATCCTTTTTATCTATCAGATTAAGCCGCAGAGTTTGAAAAAATTCTCTTAGTGTTTTAAGTAGTTGGACAAACATTTCATCGCCATGATTATGTGCTTCTTCCATCAAAAAACTTAACATTCTTATTGGTTTATCTGTCAGTAATTCAGGATGTTGGCGTAAAATTTTTACACCTTGATCTAATGTTGGTGCTTTTAACCATACCGATATTTTCACTATAATATCTTGAAAATCAATTAATTCGTTAGTTTCCGATGACGAACTTTTCTTAGAATCTTTTTCTTTTAATGACATTAATTTAGCCAGATGTAATAAAGTGAAGTCCTTTTTTGATAAAACTTGCCTAACTGCTTGCAATAATATAAGCCGTTCATTATAAAATTTAACCCGTTTATCATTTCCTTCTTTTTTAGCATCGTCGATAAGTGAAACCAATAAGGCATCTACAAAATCAGTGAGTAATTGTGGGTTTTGTAATGCAACGATAAGCCCTTCTTCTGTTGTCGAACTTTCAAACAAAAATTTTTGTAATGCCGGCTTAAGGCTTTCTAAATCAACTAATTCTTTGTCCATTATTCAACTCGTTGGGTCTATTTTGTGCGTTACCCTCTATCATCGACTATTTGAAAATAAGGTATGACTCGATGATCAAGTTTTTTTCCAAAGACAATAACGACAAGGATTATATGTAACAAAGGATAAAATCATGAAGGTTTTGAGGTTCTGCGCTTTCCGACCAAGCTCAGCTTTTCACGAAGACATACGGGAGCCTTATCCTTGTTTACCTGCAATCCTTGTCGTTTTTTTGAGGAAACTTGAACATCGAGTATGATTCAATTCAAGGTAACACTTAGCGTTCTTCGCTTTGTCTTTAACACAAAGCGCAGCGAAGGCTTTGGAAATCTCTTAATTTTGTCATTATTCAAATGTTGCTGATTCTACCGTTTTCTGTTGATAGCAAATCAATTGTAGGGGGGGCATTTTGCCCACCATTAATTTTAATTGATGGATGATGGTGGGCAAAAAAGACTGCCCACCCTACATGTAAAACATTGATTTTATTATCCACAGAAAATGTTAGAATCAGAAATGTTGAACTTCGTTTTTCCATTTAACCAAAATATTAACGGTATTTATTCAAGAGTAAATTGCTATATATGTAGGTAAACAAAAGTATTTTAACTTTTCTAAAAATACTATTTCTTTTCGATCTAGCATTTTTCACTAACCATGAGTTTATAATCTAGCATTCCTAAGTTGCGCGTGTGACACGGACGACTTCTTCGGGAGTTGTTATTCCTTGATAGAGTTTTTCTAACGCATCTTGTCTAAGTGTCCGCATTTTTTCTTCGATAGCTTTGTTGCGAATTTGGTTGGCATCACCGCCACCACCAATAACATGACGTATGGGATCAGAAACTTGGAGTAATTCATATAAGCCAACACGTCCTCGATAACCGGTATTTGCACAACGTTCACAGCCCATGCCGCGCATCAATTGAGGAAATTGCATTAAATCAATGCCTAATAAATCCGCTTCTTCATCTGTCAACATATCTTCTTCAGTACAATTGACACAGATTTTGCGAACTAAGCGTTGTGCCATGACTGCAATAACACTAGAGCTAATCAGATAGGTATCTATTCCCATATCTTGTAAACGGGTAATAGCACCGGCTGCATCATTGGTGTGTAAAGTCGAAAAGACTAAGTGACCGGTGAGGGCTGATTCAATGGCAATTTCAGCCGTTTCACGGTCACGAATTTCACCAATCATAATAATATCAGGGTCTTGTCGAACAATAGATCGTAATCCCGCTGAGAAGTTTAGTCCAATTTTTGCATTAACATGAATTTGTGTAATGCCTTCTAATTGATATTCAACCGGGTCCTCAACGGTAATGGTCTTTTGTTTACCGGTGTTAATTTTTGCTAATGTCGCATATAAAGTGGTGGTTTTACCGCTACCGGTAGGGCCGGTGACTAACACAATCCCATGCGGTTGTTGGATAATTTGTGAGTAAGGTTTCAGCACATCCTTTGGCATACCGAGATGTGCTAAGTCTACTTGAATATCGCTGCGATCCAAAATACGCAAAACGATGGATTCACCATGTACGCCTGGCAAGGTAGATACACGCATGTCTAACAAACGTTCACCCATTTGATATTGGATGCGTCCATCTTGTGGCAAACGTTTTTCACCAATATCCAAACGTGCCATCAATTTTACACGAGAAGAAACGGCTGAGATGACAGAGACGGGTAAATGTTCCAGATTAACCATCACACCATCAACACGACAGCGGACTTTTAAATATTTTTCTTCTGGTTCAAAATGAATATCACTGGCACTTAAATCAAGGGATCGTTCCATTAAATGATTAACCATACGGATAATCGGTGCTTCTGAGGCTAAATCTTGGAGATATTCATTATCCATTTGATCAACGCCACTTGAATCGCTAGCACCTTCTAATTCTGGTGCTAATTTCGCTCGCCAATGTTTGATCAGACGTGCGATATGTTCTTCTTGGGCCTTTTCAAATAAAATAGTTGGTCCTAATAGGAAACGAATTTTTGCTCGATCTTCAATTTCAGGCAAAATTGAAAACATTAAACGTGGGTCTTCTGGAAAATGTTCAACCGGTGCAATATTTTTTTTAGAGAGTAATTGTGTAAATAGAGGTAAAGTGAGAGCGTTCATAGTAGTATTAATGAGATAAACGTAATAGATTAAATAATGAGGTCAAAATGAAAAAACAAAATGAGGATTGAGCGTTTTTTGGCGGTCCTCCCCCCTCTCTCTCTAGGCTGTGCAGTATGAGCTTTTTTTTGCGGATATTTTTTTAGGTTCACGATCTCTCCCTCCCCCTAACCCCCTCCCGCTGGGAGGGGGGACCGCTCTGTGGAATTTTCCTATTATTAGCTAACACAAAAAATAATAGATAATATAGTCATTTATCAT
>Ga0233403_10000365_pt1 | contig 21470 bp, 21 predicted proteins | sample Na_oxic_1_MG_FD_179866 | JGI IMG/M metagenome (GOLD analysis project Ga0233403, IMG submission 179866) | Seawater microbial communities from Saanich Inlet, British Columbia, Canada - Na_oxic_1_MG | ecosystem: Environmental > Aquatic > Marine > Inlet | place: Canada: British Columbia | collected...
TGAAGGTTATCAATTTTTTTTATAGATCACGCAAAGATGAAAATGGTGGGCAACAAAAACCCGTTACCCACCCTACATTGCAACTATTGGCTTTCCCTTACCCTGTAAATCGTTGAAACACTAAAGACGCATTTGTCCCGCCAAAACCAAAGCTATTAGACATGACGGTGTTCAGTGTGACATTCTCCCTGTTTTCACGCACGATGGGTATGCCTTCTGCCTTTGGATCAAGTTCAGTGATATTGGCTGATGCAGCGATAAAGTCGTTTTCCATCATTAACAAACTATAAATAGTCTCATTAACGCCTGCCGCGCCTAAAGCGTGCCCTGTTAAGGATTTTGTGGCACTGATGGGCGGTATCTTGTCAGGAAAAACTTGTTTAATGGCTTCTAATTCACGCATATCGCCAACTGGCGTACTTGTACCATGGGCATTGATATAGTCAATCGGCGTTTGGACGGTTTCTAAAGCTTGCTGCATGCAGCGCACCGCGCCTTCGCCTGAAGGTTGTACCATATCAAAACCGTCTGAAGTCGCACCATAGCCAACAATTTCGCCATAGATCTTAGCACCACGCGCTTGAGCGTGTGTTAATTCTTCTAAAACCACGATGCCGCCACCGCCTGAAATCACAAAGCCGTCACGGGTAGCGTCGTAAGGGCGTGAGGCCGTTTTTGGCGTATCATTATATTTAGAAGACAATGCGCCCATGGCATCAAAATGCAGCGTCATGCTCCAATGCACTTCTTCACCACCGCCGGCAAACACAATGTCTTGTTTGCCCATTTGGATTTGTTCATAACCATTACCAATACAATGGGCACTGGTGGAACACGCTGAACTGATAGAATAATTGATGCCTTTAATCTTAAAAGCGGTTGCTAAACAGGCCGATGTGGTACTCCCCATGGTGCGAGGTACCATATAGGGGCCCACTTTACGCAAGCCTTTACTACGCAATAGGTCGGTCGCTAAAACTTGATTAGCGGGCGACGCGCCACCTGAACCGGTGATTAAACCAGTACGCGGTTGAGAAACATCACTGTCTGATAAGTTCGCATCAGCAATCGCTTCGCGCATGGCGATATAGTTGAATGCGGCCGCATCGCCCATAAAGCGTCTCACTTTTTTCTCAATTAAGGTATTCACGTCAAGGTGAATACCACCATGAATATGAGTGCGAAAGCCTAGATCAGCATATTCTTGATGAAATTCAATGCCGCAATATCCTTGACGCAAAGCGTCCAAAACTTCTTGCTTGTTATTGCCAATACTGCACACAATGCCAAGCCCGGTGATCACAACACGTTTCACGGCTTTATCCTCTCAAAAATTGTCTGTGGAAGTAAACAAACCAACACGTAAATCTTTAGCAAAATAAATTTCCCGTCCATCAACCTCCATCACGCCATTACCTATGCCCATCACCAGTTTTCGCATAATCACTCTTTTCATATTAATGCGGTAAATCACCTTGTTGTTTTTAGGGGTTACTTGTCCCTTATATTTGACTTCACCTGCACCCAGCGCACGTCCACGCCCAGGGCCACCCAACCAGCCTAAGAAAAAGCCAATCAATTGCCATAAGGCATCTAGGCCGAGACAGCCCGGCATCACCGGATCGCCGGGAAAATGACAATTAAAAAACCAGAGATCGGGATGTATATCAAGTTCGGCAATGATGTGCCCTTTGTTCGCGCTACCTCCATTCTCCGAAATCTCGACGATACGATCAAACATTAGCATAGGGGGCAGGGGTAATTGTGCATTACCCGGCCCAAACAGTTCTCCGCGTCCACATTGCAGTAATTCTTCGTAGGTGTAACTATTTTGATTTGGCATAGTGGTTCCTAATTGAAATAATTGATTGAACGTTTAAATAAAACTCGTTGATTGTAATACATTTTTTGTATTGATTAGAAACCAAAGGCAGGTGAATTGAAATGTCATTATTATTAGACTTGTCCCTAAATAAGGTAACTCTTTGAAATCAATAACTTAGCTTAAAAATGGACCCGTTTATTAATAATAAATTTCGCGTTCCTTTGTGGCCTTTACGCCTTTGCGGTGAGATTGAATAGCGTTTATTATAACCTATCTCATAAAAATTCAGAGACTCGCTACAGAATGTCATTGTATCAGTCGAAACATTCGATCTAGCTGATGTGTGTTTATAGCACTTCTTATCGTATTTAGAGAAGCTTCGATGGGAAGAAACAGTAATGCAATGTGAATTTATAGGTGAAAGAAGAAAAATCAATCCTCAACAGCATGACTTTGCTCTGCCTTACAATAAATGCTTTGTGGTGCTTCTGCAAAGTATTTAAATAAGGCTGGGCATAGCCAACCTTCTAATTGATGCTCTTCCCAACGATACCAGTTGCCGCCACATTCTTCTCTAACCCAGACGAGTTCAGCTTGATATTTAGGAAATGGCGTAGCCGAAAAGAAGAGCTTGAAACCTTGTTCGGCATTTTGAATATTTTGAACAAAAAGATCAATGATTTCTGGCATGCCCTCAACAAAAGGTTCTTGCACTAGTTCTACTTTTTCGTCATCAAACATCCAAATGTCTTGATAGCGATAGGGGAAAATCACCATGATGGAATTAGCCATAATATTTGCCTGTTACAAGCAATGATAAGGATTGCTTATCAATAGAGAATGGATTCAAGTCTTTCTGAGTCTTTATCAAAGCAAACTCCAGTTTGACTTTTTTTAAAATGATATTGTGAGATAAAAAGACGGTGTAAATGTGTGTGTTTTTGAAAAAGACACAAACTGATAGGTTGTAAGGTGTAAGCCTTTTTTATAAGCAATCCTTGTTGTTATTAACTGTCTTCAAAATCAACTTGATCATAAATATCTTTTAGTGACATTTCAAAAGGGAACGATTTCAATTCTAGCGTTTCCTCATCAGCCTCATAAGTGCGCCATAGCCAGTGATTATCAGGCGTTTTAGAAAATTGTTCAACATAAACGTCAGATTGACTAACGAGTACATATTCAGAAAAGCTGGGTAAGGTACGGTAGTATTTAAATTTTTCGCCTCTGTCATAATCTTGGGTAGATTTTGAGAGTACTTCGATAATCATCTGTGGGTTAGTGACAGTATCTTTCCGATTTTGAAAGTACACAGGTTGTTCACCAATCACCATCACATCTGGATAAAGATAAGATCGTACATAAGGTATCCATAATCGTACATCAGCCATGAAGACACGAAAACCTTGTTTTTTGACGACTGAACGCATCGCAGTACATAAGTTAAGCGATATCTGATTATGATTAATCGTGCCACCTGCCATTATAAAAATCTCTCCGTCGTGATATTCACTTTTGTACTCTGCTGCTTCCTCTAAATCTAAATAGTCTTCTGGAGAGTAATACTGTTGTTGTGCTTGAACTTGTGCAGACATGAGTTTTCAGTTTATGTAGAATGAGCTTTGTATTTTTGTTGCCGAGTTTATGTCGGGTGGGCAAAGAGTCAATGCCATTTCGTGCGGGGCAAAGACGTAGGCATGCCCCTACAAAACCCCACGTCATGACGGGGCTTCCGGGGCGAACCTGCGTGTTCGCCCTAGCTTAACGACATTGCCTTTCAATGTCTTGTCTCTCAATGACGAATTTTATACCCAATATGCAATAACCACAAACACCATACGCTGACGATGATCCAAAAAACGCTGACAATCATTAAACTGATAGTGATATCGATCTCGGAGACTCCGAAAAAGCCATAACGAAATCCATCAATCATGTAAAAAAAGGGATTATAGTAAGACGCTTTTTCCCAAAAAGCGGGTAAGGTGTCTATTCGATAAAATACCCCGCTTAAAAATATCAGTGGCACAATCAGAAAGTTTTGAAAGGCTGCAATATGATCCCATTTGTCTGCCCAAAGTGAGGCAATCAATCCTAATGTGCCTAAGACGGCACTGCCTAAGACGGCAAAAACCACTAATGCCCACAGACTGTCAATAGGCAACACGACAAACCACAAGGTTGATATCCACACACCTAACCCAACAAATACCCCACGTAGCACTGAAGCGGCGATATAAGCCAGATAAAATTCCAAACTGGATAAAGGCGGTAGTAGCAAAAAAACGAGACTACCCGTCATTTTGGATTGGAATAAACTTGATGAACTATTCGCAAAAGCGTTTTGAATGACAGACATCATGATTAAGCCAGGAACCAAAAAGGCGGTATAGCTGATGCCTTCATAGACTTCGACATGTTCTTTTAATACTGACACAAAAACGAGCAAATATAATAACACGGTGACAACCGGCGCGAGGATAGTTTGAGTGGCGACTTTCATAAAACGCCACATTTCTTTGCCAAATAAGGTGTATAAGCCGTACCAGTTCATTATGTTGTGAGTTATAGCGTTTCCCGATTGAATAAACTACTGATTTTTATATCTAGTGTTTGAACGAAAACCTTTTTCAACACAGAGAACACAGAGTAACACAGAGTTTCACAGAGATTTGACTCACAAAAAGTTTTTGTATTGTGTGCCTCTGTATGTTGAACATTTGAAAATGAGATAAAGCGTTTTCGTTCAGGCACTATCTAAAAAAGCTATCATTTCCTTACCCTTGCTCAAACTGCCCAAATTGCATGAAACGCTGATAGCGATTTTCTAGCAACTCGTCAAGGGAAAATCGTTCAAGGGTTTCTAAATTGTCTTGCAATACGGCACTCAAATTCTTTGCTATAGTCTTAACATCACGATGTGCGCCACCCAACGGTTCAGGTATGATGACATCTATTAAGTCCAATTCTTTAAGGCGTTGTGAAGTGAGATTCATCGCTTCAGCCGCTTCTGGCGCTTTATCAGCACTTTTCCATAAAATGGACGCGCACCCTTCGGGAGAAATGACTGAATAAGTACTGTATTCCAACATACATAATTTATCACCTATACCGATTCCCAAAGCGCCGCCTGAACCCCCTTCACCAATGATTGTAGAAATAATAGGCGTTTTTAAAGCCGCCATGACATATAAATTACGGGCAATCGCTTCACTTTGCCCTCGCTCTTCGGCATCAACTCCCGGATAGGCACCTGGTGTGTCGATAAAAGTCAGAACAGGTAGTTTAAAACGCTCGGCCATTTTCAAAAGACGCAAAGCTTTACGATAACCTTCTGGACGTGGCATACCAAAATTACGTCGTATTTTTTCTTTAGTATCACGGCCTTTTTGTTGACCAATGAGCATCACCGGGCGATCTTGAAACCGTGCCAACCCGCCCACCATAGCTTGATCATCAGCAAAAGCCCGATCACCATGTAATTCTTCAAAATCGGTAAAGATCAAATCAACATAATCAAGTAAATAAGGCCGTTGTGGATGCCGTGCGAGCTGTGCAATCTGCCAAGCGGTTAAAGTCGAGAAAATTTTTCTGGTGAGCTCTTCACACTTAACTTGCAGACGCGCAATTTCCTCGCTAATATTGATTTCAGTGTCATTGCTAACACAACGCAACTCCTCAATTTTGGCTTCGAGTTCCGCAATAGGCTGTTCAAATTCAAGAAAATCAAGATTCATTTTTTTCAGTTATTTATTAGTTATTATGTAGGGTGGGTAACGTGTTTTTGTTGCCCACCATAGGGCTCCCTAGCAATTTTTCGCGATAAAACTTCTTAAAACGAATTTCACGCTAAAGTTTCGCGAAGCGAAACTTTAGCGTGAAAACGTGTTTTTAAAGCCCCCCATCCTCATTAAAAACTTTTGCCTTAACGTTTGTTACCGCGCTTAGTATAGCTAAATTATCAAGGATAAAGATATATTTTAAAAGTCTAATAAATCATTATGGAATAGGTAGGGCATATTAAGAATAATTGATTGAAAAAGATTATGGAAGGCTGATTATCATGAATGGAGTGATTTACTGATAATGTATCAGTGTCAATCAGGATAATCAGTTAAATCAGCGTTCTATCCTGTCTCACTCATAAATCATGGCATTACAAAATGAGCGTTTTATCTATACTTAGCATCGTCTTTAACATTTAAGCCAACAGCTAAAGCAGTTGTCTAAAAGCTCAAGTCACCTAAAGGTGACTAACCCAATATATCCATAGCATTTTAGAAGTTTTTTACAAAAAACAAAAGGAGCTTGTGTGGCGGTTGGCAGTATAATTAGGATAGGAAAAGGGAAGAAAAATGAATTAAGAGATAGCGTGGAATTGATAATGGCTCATTGATTGGTGGGCAACCACGTTACCCACCCGACTTATTCACTCCCATTCGGGTGTGATTAAAAGTGCATGGATTGCCATAAAATTTGCATACATTTTTGGCGACAATTGTTCAAAAAAACTCGTTTAAAATGTTCTTGTTGTCAATAAATCTTTCTTTCGAGCAAGGGTATTACTCGACCCTCAAGTTTTTGATGTGATTTGGCTTACGGCAATCAACTTTTGAGTGTTTATAAATGCAACTCATTGATTTTTAATATTCATTTTGACGCGCATCAATCATATTTTTTTTTAAATCAACGGTTTACAAAAAACTTGCGAGACGAGTATTATTTAATTGTGCTTGAAGCCATCACCAGAACATTTTTGGAGCCTTTGATTTTTGGAGTATTTGATTTTATCCATGCACTTTTAATCGCACCCATCCCATTCCGGTTTAGGTTGACGTGATAATAAAGCTTGCACAGCCTCTAAAGGGGTACACACATCTTGCAGTACATTCTCAACCTGCTCAACAATGGGCATATCTATTCCATTTTGTTGGGCTAAACGGTTGACTTCATGAGTAGCCTGCACACCCTCAACAACTTGCCCAATTTCAGTTTTGGCTTGCCCAATATCGCAACCTTGCGCGATAGCATAACCAAAACGGCGATTGCGTGATTGATTATCAGTACAAGTCAGCACTAAATCACCTAAGCCCGCTAAACCCATAAACGTTTCACGTTGTCCACCCAATGTGGTGCCAAAGCGCACCATTTCAGTCAATCCGCGAGTAATCAAAGCCGCACGGGTATTCGCTCCCAAACCTAAGCCATCAGCAATGCCAGCAGCAATAGCCATAATATTTTTTACCGCGCCACCCAGTTGTACACCAATCATATCGGTACTGGTATAAGGGCGAAAATCAGGATTATGAAATAATCTCACCAAATCTTGAGCATATTGAGCAGACTGTGATGCGATTGTGACGGCCGTGGGTAAGCCAGAAGCGACTTCCTTAGCAAACGAGGGGCCTGATAATACAGCTAACGGCCGACGCGATCCCACCATTTGTTCTGCCACTTGATGTAGCAATAAGCCCGTCTCATTTTCTAAGCCTTTTGTTGCCCAACAAACACGAGCGGTGGTTGTCAAGTAGGGAGCGCATATGTTGAGCGTTTCACGAAAGCCATGACTGGGCACTACGACTACAATTTCATTCGCCTGTGCGACACAGGCTTCTAAGCGAGTAATGGGTTGTAAAGTCTCAGGAAAGTGAATATCTGGCAAAAAACGGGCATTTTGTCGCGAGTCGATCATTTGCTTAATATGAACAGCATCTCTACCCCAAAGCCACACTTTATTGCCGTTACGAGCCAATACCATCGCAAGGGCAGTACCCCACGAACCGGCACCCAGTACTAAAATAGGTTCTTGTCGTGTCACAGTAATCGAAAAGTGAATTGTGAAACTTCGTTACCGAAGTCATTGTATGTAGGGTGGGTAACGGGTTTTTGTTGCCCACCATCTAAGCTATTAATATTAATAAAAACCACCCTCATTATCAAATGATTTAAACCCTCTTCTTCGCTGCAACTTTTGCAGCGAATGTTTTTCTTATATCATTATATGAATTATGAAATCCCGTAAAAAAAATAGAATGAACTTATGAACGCCGAAAGGCCTATAACTCCTGAACGCCTAAACACGCCTTTTTCAAACGGTTCATTTTATAATTCACATTTAATTCACATTAGCAGGGGCAGTTTGGGCTTGTTCTTGTTTTTTCTGAAGTTGTTGGGCATATAACGCATCAAAATTGATGGGTGCCAACCACAACGGCTGAAATCCGCCCCGAGTCACCGCATTAGAAATGCTTTCACGGGCAAACGGAAACAAAATATTGGGGCAATAGCTATTGAGCATATACGACAATTTATCGTCGGGAAAACCCGTCAGGGTGAAAATGCCGGCTTGATGAAGTTCAACGAGAAAAGCCGTTTTGTCTTCCACTTTGACAGTAGCGGTAATGTTTAAGGTGACTTCGTAGAGTTCTTCATTCAACTTCTCGATATGATTAGACATCTCCAATTCCAATTGTGGTTTCCATTGTTCCATGAAAATCTTGGGTGAATTGGGTGCCTCAAAAGAGAGATCTTTGACATAGATATTTTGTATCCCAAATTTCTCTTGCGCACCGGCATCGGCCTGATTAGGCATCGCTTCTTCCACTATGTCATCCTCTTTAGTTATGTTTAAGGGAGCCAACAACCTTTAAATAGAGATTTCCACACAAAAGTTTTTTTCAAAAACGCTTGCGTGGAAAAAATAATTCACAAAACAAACCTGACAGGTTTTGAAAACCTGTCAGGTTTTTAAATGAACTTCTGAATTTTTGAACTTCTGAACGCCTACTCTGAACTCCTAAACCTCTTTAAAAATAAATTATGAACGCCTGAATGCCTAAACTTCTGAACGCTGCATTAATTTATATATTAGTTTTTACCCCGTGTGAGGGGTAAATTTGCATTTTGCCACGCAATAATGCCACCTTTGAGATTATGAACTTTTTCAAAATCATTTTTCTTCAACAAACGACATGCACGTCCCGAACGATTACCACTCATACAACTGGCAATAATTGGACGTGTCTTGTATTTTTCCAAGCTCTTCATTTTATCAGATAAAGTGCTTAACGGAATATGCAATGATTTTAGAATATGCCCGTTTGCATATTCATTTTCCTCACGAACATCAAGCACAATAGCATTGTCATGATTAATCAGTAAAGTCGCTTCTTGTGGGACTAAGGATTTAATCCCACTAACTTGCTCACCCAAGAGATTCCAGATCAGTAAACTGATAACGATGCTGAGGGCCAAAAATAAGAGTGGATGATTCCCCACAAATTCAACAAATTGTTCCATTATGGTTAAGAAGTCTGCGTTTCACGATGCCAGATTGGCTTTTTGTATATCAGTTGGTACACCCGCTTTTTTGAGGATTAGTGCCAGTGGACAAAAGCGCGTAAAGCCGCTTTGAAATAAGTTAGCCCCAACAAATGCGGTGAACCAAAGCCAATAAGGATGATGTAATTGACTTAAAGCCAATGAGAGCAAAATAAAAAAACCAGCGACAATAAACACGATTCGTTCAACTGTCATAATCATTAAATCCTCTTACCATTGAGTTAAAATCAAACACAAAATAATAGAGGTTGCTGTGCTATGATTCAAGTATGCGTACAAAATGAGCAAAACACCTCACGCATCATACTGATAAGGCGCAATGTGCGTGCATCACTTACTCGATAATAAACGCGGTTAGCATCTTTACGCGAAGATAAAATCCCCTTATCACGTAAAATAGCTAAATGCTGTGAGATATTGCTTTGTGAGGTACCTACCTGTTCAACAATATCCTGCACACTATATTCGCATTCACCCAAAACGCAAAGAATTTTCAAACGCAAGGGATGCGACATGGCTTTCAAGGATCGTGCTGCACGTTCAATATCATCATCATGTGTGATAAGTGCGAAAGACGGAACACGATCAGCCACCGATTTCATATTAAATTCGGTAAAAGGATTAGTATTCATCATTGGTATCAATCTCTCATTAATAGATTATTTGTTTAGTAGTATATTATAGGTTACTTAAGTAGTCTAAATTTTAGACAACAGTACAAATAGCCAAATGTGTCTGGTGTTAAGCGAATAACTCTTTAATTTTATTGATAATTTAAGCGTAATCTTCATCATTGGGCAATCGGTTCGGGCCGTGTCAAATTCATATCAATACAATTTCACATTTCACTTAAGAAGTTTCGCTTCGCGAAACTTCTTAAGTGAAAAACAATTATCAATTTTTTGCGGCAAGTTTTTGCGCGCAAAAACGGGGGCAAAGAACCGAAGGTAGGTGCTCATCGTTATACATAAGTCAAAATGTATTTCACATTTCACTTAAGAAGTTTCGCGAAGCGAAACTACGCTAAGAAAGGGCGCATTCCCAAAAAAAGGTCATTACAATCTTGGCCTTCGCAAAATAACATTCACTAAAATCGGGCGAAGGCCTTTTTCGTTCCAAATTTATTTTGCTAAGGCCTTTTTCGTTCCAAATTTATTTTGCGTCGCTGTGATTTTCGTTCCAAATTTATTTTGCGTCGGTGTGATTGAGATTGATAATGACCCTTTTTTTAGGAATGCGCCCGCATCGAAAAGTTGCGCGCAACTTCTCCGTGTGAAATGTGAAATGGTGGGTAACGGGTTTTTAAAGCCCACCATCTAAGCTTAAGGTGGCTACAAATCTCCTTAAAATTAAGGGGCATGCAACAAAAACACGTTACCTGCCCCCTACAAATCTTATTTAAATCAAATACTTAAAGACTTGTGTCTAACGATGAGAGGTAGGTGTCGCTAAATCAATTATCTTTATGAGATAAGATTTTGACAGGCCTAAACGCCGCCATTTTTAGAATTGACAATTGAAAAATAGAAATTAAGCATTAATCAAAACAAAAACCTTATCACCGCCAAAAACCATAATTTATCTTTAAAATCGGTGATATTCCCTCAAATCAATTATTGACATCACGCTTTCTCAGTCAAAAAATCATCAACCCATCAATCTCTAACGGGATAATTTCTCAAAAAGCGATTTGATAAGACTAATTTATACATTTATATTGGTATTATTAATATAAGTTATTGTTTTTTGACATTAAGAGTGCTTATAGTATCAAAGATATTGTGATAAAGTATCAGTTTTAGCATAAGAAATCTATTTATAGTTTTCATGTATTATTGTTTATAATCCCATAGATTAATAGGGACGTTTGGACTTTACCTGAGTTAGCCTTAAAATAATTATTTGTACGCTCAATCCAAACAACACCTATTCTTTTTTGACGACTCATTGTCACAGCAATAGGTCATTGGAAGATATTTGGCACACTTTACTTATGTTCGCGGAGAAAAATAAATTGATGTATCAATTAGTCTTATTAAGACACGGCGAAAGTGTTTGGAATAAAGAAAACCGTTTTACCGGCTGGACAGATGTTGATCTTTCTGAAAAGGGTAAACAAGAGGCCTATCATTCCGGCAATGTGCTTAAAAAAGAAGGTTACACGTTTGATATTGCATATACATCCGTTCTCAAAAGGGCAATCAGAACCCTTTGGATCACAATGGATGAGATGGATTTAATGTGGATTCCTGTCTATCGCGATTGGCGATTAAATGAACGTCATTACGGCGCACTTCAAGGCTTAAACAAAGCGGAAACGGCAAAAGAATATGGTGAAGAGCAGGTCAAAATTTGGAGAAGAAGTTGTAATATACCCCCACCAGCACTCGAACCGTCAGACGAAAGATATCCCGGACATGATCCACGTTATCAATCACTCAATCGTTCCGATTTGCCAGTCACTGAGTGTTTAGATAGCACGATTGAACGTGTTGTCTCTTGTTGGAACGAAACCCTCGCCCCTTTGATTATTCAAGGCAAAAAGGTTCTTATTGTCGCACACGGCAACAGCTTACGGGGATTGGTCAAACATCTTGATAAGATTTCAGACGATGAGATTGTGAGTTTGAATATACCAACAGGCATACCTTTAGTGTATGAATTAGATGAAAATCTAAACGCCCTCAAACACTATTACCTAGGTGATATCGAGGCCATCAAACAAGCAGAACAAGCCGTTGCTAATCAAGGCAAAGCTAAGTCATAAATTCATTTAGAGAAGGATTTTTTTGATATTTTAATACGCCAACAACCTCGAATGAGTTGAATGTTGAATAGGCTTTAATATCAGTAAAACTCTTTTTCACTTAGCCTTAACGCGTGAAATTGCGATCTTTTTCACGCGTCTTTTGCGTCTTTTTTTCTGCGAAAGTTTTGCGCGCAAAACTTCTTAAGTGAAAAGTTATTTTTTTGGGTTTTTTTGAGGGCACGAGGGCAACTTGAGCAACTTAAATGTACAGGAAAAGTACCATGTGTCGATTTTGGATATCTATCTTATTGCTGAGCCTAACGATCATTACTGTCGCCAATGCCACCACGGAAGAACAACTCCATCAATTGACGTTACGCATTCAACAATTACAAAATCAAATGCACAACACCCGTACTCAATACGGTCGTTTGCAGCGCCAGTTACAAAACAGTGAAGAAGACATAGGAGAAATTGCTCGACGTTTAGAAACATTACATAGTGCACATATTGATAAAGAAAACACTTTAGCTGACTTAGAAAATCAACAACTCACCCTACAAACCCAATTGAAGACACAACGCCAAGTTTTGGCACAACAAGTTCGTGCAGCCTACATAATGGGACACCAAGATTATTTAAAACTTTGGTTAAATCAAGAATATCCGGTTACCATTGGGCGCGTACTCACTTACTATGACTACTTTAACCGTGCAAGAAGTCGCCAAATTGCATCCATCAAGGGCATTTTGCAACGCTTAAACCAGCTTCACGATACCATTGAACTCGAAACAACTGATTTAAATCAATTAGTTAAAAATCATACTCAGAAAAAAGCAGAACTAGAGCTCAATTATCAAGAACGTCATAAAATTTTAGGGCAACTGGCTAAAACCCTTGAAAGTCAAAGTAAACAACTCAAACGTTTACGGGAAGACAAACGTCACTTAGAAACCTTGCTAGGCACTTTAAAAGAGGCCATTAAAAACATTCCTCAAACGCAAGAACCTGTGCCATTTGGCAAACTCAAAGGACAATTACCGATGCCCGTCAAAGGGCGAGTCCTCAAGCAATTTGGTGAACAACTGGTTAGCCACTTAAAATGGCAAGGTATGCTGATTGCAGCAAAGAAAGGGGAAAAAGTCCAAGTTGTCGCTTCGGGACGAATTGTTTTCGCCCAATGGTTTCGCAATCTAGGTTTATTAGTCATTGTTGATCATGGTGAAGGCTATATGAGCCTATATGCCCACAACCAAAGTTTGTATACCAAAACAGGGGATTGGGTAAAAGCCCACGACATCATTGCCAGCGTAGGTAATAGTGGAGGACGCAAAATATCAGCATTGTATTTTGAAATTCGCCACCAAGGCGAACCCCAAGCTCCCCGTAAATGGCTACGTGATTTTTGAGGTTTGAAGAGAAAGGGCGCATTCTTGGCGATCCGCAAAATAACATTCACTAAAAGCGGGCCGCAAAATGAATTTTTCACTGCGGGCCGCAAAATGACAGGCATTCCCAGCGGGCCGCAAAATGACAGGCATTCCCAGCGGGCCGCAAAATGACAGGCATTCCCAGCGGGCCGCAAAATTTATGAAAGTAAAATGACCCTTTTTTTGGGAATGCGCCCTACCAAACTCCACTTCCTGAAGGGGCATCTGGGGCGAACCTGCGTGTTCACCTAGGCTTTCGAGGTTCAAGTTTTTTCGCGTAAAAACTTTTGCCTGAAATATTGAACAGTCATTGTTCACGCCAGTTTTGAGTTTTACTTATATTAAAATTTAGAGCATATCACCTTTATGCCTCACTACCGTTTTTTTTTAATCACTGTACCGTAAAATCCGCGATTGAAAGCCTGTATTGATTAAAAAATGTTATTAAAAATAATATCTTGACACCACTTTCAGTTTTAGTACAATAACTAACTAAAATGAGTCTATATAAATCGCTTGGCCTTATACATCATTAAATTCCAAGAATATCAAGGTTTTTGATAACGCATTTTCACGATTTCACGCTTAAGTTTCGCTCCGCGAAACTTAAGCGTGAAATAAAGTTTTTGCGCGCAAAAACTTTTGCGTGAAATTGATAATTGTTCATTGGACATTGATTAATTGTCTCCCGTGATCACGCCTTCACACAAACTATGGAGTATAAACATAATGCGAAAAACCCTATTTCGTCATTTACCTACCCTATTGATAGGTTCTATCTTAGGTGCATTTATCGCAGTTGCAGGTAGTGTCTTTGCTACTCGTAACCAAGCAGACAACTCAGCAAAAACGATACCTTTTGAAGAACTGCGTTCTTTTACCGAAGTTTTTCACAGGATCAAACGCGATTACGTTGAAGAAGTGGATGACAAAACCCTGCTAGAAAATGCCATTCAAGGCATGTTGACAGGACTCGATCCGCATTCAGGCTACTTAACACCCGAAGTTTACCAAGAAATACAAATTGGCACGACAGGTGAATTTGGAGGCCTTGGCATTGAAGTCGGTATGGACAACGGCTTTGTGAAAGTGATTTCACCGATTGATGACACACCCGCACAACGCGCAGGAATACAATCAGGTGATCTCATTATCCGTTTAGATGATACGCCAGTCAAAGGTATGACACTCACAGAAGCCGTCAAAATCATGCGCGGCATACCAGGCTCCAGCATCAAGCTCACTATTGTGCGCGAAAACGAAGAAAAACCCCTCAAGATCACGATTGTACGCGCTATCATCAAAGTCAAAAGTGTCAAAAGCCGTGTTCTTGAACCAGGATATGGTTATATCCGCATAAGTCATTTTCAGGCCCATACGGCAGATGATTTAGAAAAGGCCATCACAGACATCAAGACAGACAATAATAAGCTCAAAGGATTAGTACTGGATTTGCGTAATAATCCAGGGGGCGTATTAAATGGCGCAGTCGCAGTCTCAGATGCCTTTCTCACTCGTGGGCGGATTGTCTATACAGAAGGCCGTGTTGCAGATGCCTCCCTAAGCTTCCATGCTGATTCTGAGGATTGGCTAGAGGGTGCCCCAATGGTAGTCTTAGTCAACGGCGGTTCAGCATCAGCATCAGAAATTGTCGCAGGTGCCCTTCAAGATCATCAACGCGCCATCATTATGGGTAACAAAACCTTCGGAAAAGGCTCAGTACAAACCATCTTACCCATGAATAATGATGCCGCCCTCAAACTAACAACGGCCCGTTACTACACCCCTTCAGGTCGTTCTATACAAGCTGAAGGCATCAAACCTGACATTGTGCTAAACAAAATTGAAATTGCCTCAGTAGAATCAAACGAGGATTTCGGCATCAAGGAAGCGGATTTAGCGGGCCATTTGGACAACGATAAATCCGATGATAACGATGAAACCGACGATTTCCCAAAAAGCACAGAAGAAGAACCCTTGGTAAAAAGGGATTATGCGGTTTATGAAGCCTTAAACTTATTAAAAGGCCTCAATATTCTCAGTTATCAGTAAACCAAAATCAGTTAAAAGTGATCGTTGCAACGATCACTTTTAACTTGAATGCCCGCTTTTCGTTCCAAATTTATTTTGCAATTGAAGGCCCGCTTTTCGTTCCAAATTTATTTTGCAATTGGAATGCATGTTATTTTGTTATTTTGCAATTGGAGTGCAAAATTCATTTTGCAATTGGAGTGCAAAATTCATTTTGCAATTGGAATGCATGTTATTTTGCAATTGGAATGCATGTTATTTTGCAATTGGAATGCATGTTATTTTGCAATTGGAATGCATGTCATTTTGCAATTGGAATGCATGTCATTTTGCAATTGGAATGCATGTCATTTTGCAATTGGAGTGCAAAATTCATTTTGCTTCTTTGCTATTGATAATGACCTTTTTTTTGGAACGCACCCGCGAACACACAGGTACGCCCTTTCTTGTGACGTTCAAAACCCCATTCGGTGTCCCCAAAATAAATGAGTTACAATTAGAAAATTTTCCATTTGTTCTCGGTTAATTTTCCCTTCTTGTCGCATATGTTTGAATACCCTTATTTCTGTTGCCTTTCTTTCGGATCCAACTTCTCTGCTGCCCCACTGGATGTTGCCGGAAATTCAGTTCTCTCATAAGCATCAATCGATTTGTTGAACAAGTTCAGGCGCAGTATGTAGGGGCAGCCGGGGCTAAGTTCGCCCTCAAAACCGAGACAAACTCAAGTTTGGGTTTAATCAAACTCGCTTTTGCCCGCATAAGACACGCGGTAAACCGGCTAAATCGCTATAAGTTGTGACGTTATCATAATGGTATTGTTTAAATAATGCTTGCACTTGTTCTGTTTGATCATAACCTTGTTCTAATAGTAACCAACCGCCGATCAGCAAATGAGAAAAGGATTGTGCGATAATTGTTCGGATAGCGGTTAAACCATCTTCCCCGCCTATTAACGCGCTACGCGGTTCATATTGTACATCGCCTTGGCTTAAATGCGGATCATGGGCAGCAATATAGGGTGGATTGGATACAATCAGTGTGGCTTTGATATCACCTAATGCTGTGTACCAATCACTGATTAAAAATTTCACCTGATGAAGGCCAAGACGTTGGGCATTGTTTTGTGCCACCATGAGCGTGGCTTTGTCATAATCAGTCGCTAACATCTTGATTTTTGGGCGTTCTTGAGCAATGGCTAAGGCTATCGCGCCACTGCCGGTGCCTAAATCGATCACTTGCCCTGTTTCAAAAAGGGGTAAACGGGCTAAGGCTTGTTCAACTAATAACTCCGTTTCGGGCCTTGGAATTAGAGTCTTTTCAGTGACTTGTAAATCTAATGACCAAAATGCTTTATGGCCAGTGATATAGGCAATCGGTTCACCCTGTATACGGCGGGTGAGTAGGGCTTGGAATTGTGCAATTTGCTTAGCCGTTAAGATTTTTTCGGGCCAAGCGTATAAATAGCTTCGGCTGACATCTAAGACATGACAGAGTAAGATAGCAGCGTCCAAGTGTTTTGTATCGGAGTGCGATAGTTTTTTGACGGCTTTGAGCAGGAGAGTGTTTAGGGATGCGTTATTAGACATATTTTCTATTGGTTATTCATAAATGGCAAATATACTCAACGAGGTAATAAACTTAACTTTTTTTTATAATAAGTTTATGGAATTGTAGGGTGGGTAACGTGTTTTTGTTGCCCACCAAATCTATCTATAATGTTATTCATAAAATGATTAAAGGTTTATAATAAATTTGTTTATATCGCATAAGCGGATTTTGAGGCTTGACAAACTGATAATGAATATCAAAAATGAACAATGAACAATAAAAACAATAATTTGTTTTCAATATCTCCCACTATGCTTTCTATATTACAAACTACGCCGATTTTTTACGTTGATTATTATACTTAGCATCGTCATAATTTGCGCTTTTTTGACAGACATAGCCAAGTCAGGTGGTGGTGACTAACATCTTCGATTTTTTCAAAAGGCAAAAGCGCAAATTGTAACGGTGGACAGTATAGATATATATCATTTTTTGATCGTGTCGCAATGTGGGTGATGACTATTGTTATATAGAACGCTGATTTGACTGATGATCATGATTAACACTGATTAAAAACTGATCAAAATTTAACAAAAATCAGCGCAGATCATGAGAATCAGCATGTCACGCAAAAGTTTTTGCGCGCAAAAACTTTTGCGTGACATATCAGCGTTCTATCACAAATTTAAAATCATTCTCATTAGGTTTCTATCATATCACCCACATTGCATTACTACCCATTTTTTACATTATTCGTTATTTTTAGAATAGCACGACGAAAAAATCGGGGCGGTGCCCATTTCTTTAATTAATAATTATTGGATTTGATTAATGCAACATCTAGATACCCTTATTTATGCCGGTTGGATTATTCCCGTCGAACCTGAAAATGTGGTTTATGAGCAACATGCTCTAGCGATACAAGACGGAAGAATCATCGCAGTATTACCCAGTAGCGAAGCCGTCAGATATTTCTCTGCACGTATTACTTATCGTCTGACAACGCATCTTTTGATACCGGGTTTAATTAATACACATACTCATGCGGCGATGACTTTATTGCGCGGTTTTGCCGATGACATGCCTTTGGATGAGTGGTTAAAGGATCGCATTTGGCCGGCGGAACAAACGCATGTTGATCGCGAATTTGTCGCTGATGGTACTAAATTAGCCATTGCTGAAATGCTACGCGGTGGCGTGACTTGTTTTAACGATATGTATTTTTTTCCCGATGTCGTGGGTGAAATTGTTGATCAAGTGGGCTTGCGTGCCACACTGGGCATGATTTTGCTTGATTTTCCCACCATTTGGGCTAAAGATGCCAATGAATACCTGAAAAAAGGTAGGCAAGTGTATGAAACTTATCGTGAACATCCCTTGATTCAAACGGCTTTAGCGCCTCATGCGCCTTATTCTGTCTCAGATGAGTCGTTGAAATCGGCTAAAGCGATGGCTGATGAACTTGAGTTACCGATTCATATTCATGTTCATGAAACGGCGAGCGAAGTAGAGGAGGCGGTTGAAAAGCAAGGTGAACGGCCTTTAGCACACCTTGAAAAGTTAGGATTATTATCTCCACAATTCATGGCCGTACATGCGACACAATTAAAAAATGATGAAATCAATTTATTAGCCGAAAAAGGTGTGCATGTGATTCATTGCCCTGAGTCGAATCTTAAACTGGCAAGCGGTATTTGTCCCATCACAAAATTGCAAAAGGCCGGCATCAATGTCGCGCTTGGAACAGATGGTGCGGCGAGTAATGATGATTTAGATGTTTTGGGAGAAATGCGTACTGCGGCCTTATTAGCAAAAGGTTTTAGCAAAGATGCCCGTAGTATACCGGCCGCGACAGCGTTACGCATGGCGACTTTAAATGGTGCCAAGGCTTTGGGTATAGATCATGTCACAGGCTCATTTGTACCTGGAAAATCGGCCGATGTGGTTGCCATTGATATGGTAGATATCGAAACGCAGCCCATTTATAATCCCTTGTCTCAACTGATTTATACGGTTGGACGAGACAAAGTGACTGATGTGTGGGTAGCAGGTAAACATTTATTAAAGTCGCGTACTTTGACATCATTGGATATACATGATATCAAAGCGAAAACCTATTTGTGGCGAGATAAAATCTTGTCTACTTCATCGGCCGAGAATGGCGAAACGTTATGAACAATTATACTCCGCTAGAAAAGTTTTGTCAGAGGTAAAAAACCTGCCAGGTTTGGCAAACCTGGCAGGTAGAAACTTTCTGGGCAACTATATCATGTAGGGCAACCCTAATTCTGCCTTACCTAGGGAGATTGAAGAATTTTATGTCTCAAACCTTTGAGGAATTTTTAACGACTTCAAGTACACAGATTCCGCCTTTTGAATTTGTCGTTAATTTATTATTAACCTTTCTTTTGGCCTACATTTTAGGTTATGTGTACGTCAAATTTGGTAAATTACTCTCAAATAGAAGGGCTTTTGCTAGAAATTTCATCGCGATAACGATGACAACAATGTTGATTATTACGATAGTCAAATCATCACTGGCCCTGTCATTGGGTTTAGTGGGCGCTTTATCTATAGTGAGATTTCGCACAGCCATTAAAGAACCAGAAGAATTGGCGTTTTTATTTCTTTGTATTGCGATAGGATTAGGCTTGGGTGCCAATCAACTATTGATTACCCTGATTGCTTTTGTGATTATTGTCAGCGTTCTCATGTTAAGAAGTTTCTCTGTAAAACAGGAAGCTCACCAAAATTTATTATTAATGGTTTCTACTCAATCACCTGATAAAATGGCACTCAACGACTTGGTTTAAACCTTACAACAACATTGCGTGGCGGCGCAATTAAAGCGATTTGATGAAACGCAAGAACGTTTAGAAGCGAATTTTTCAGTTGAATTTAAAGACTTTGCCCAACTGAATGATGCCAAATTGGCCTTACAACAATTGAGTGAATCGACTCAAATTAGTTTTTTGGATAATACAGGGGTTTTCTGAATTAGCTAACTACAAGGATTGTATATAATGATTTATCATCAATTTATCAGTACGAACTCGAATATTCTTAGGTATTTATCACATAACTCTTTGATTTTAAATCGCAAGAAGGAATGGTGAATAATCCGCGAACCAATCCTATATACAATCCCTGTCGTTACCAATCCTTGTCGTTATATTCTGTCTCACGTTAACCTAAATTTTTGATTTTAAATCGCAAGAAGGAATGGTGAATAATCCGCGAACCAATCCTATATATACTGCACATGGGCATAGCTTAAACTTTTTAGATCAATTTGGTGGGCAATAAAAATACGTTACCCACCCTACAATTCCCGCTGGCTCATTTAAAAAAAAGTTTTAAAGGGCAAAAGTTTATCACCTCGTTGAGTATAATTAACCTTTTTTATTAAAGAATAGAACGCTAATGATGGCTGATGAGACTGATTGAAGCCTCTAATAAATGTTAAAAGACTTATGTCATTTTTTGTGCATAAATCGACACTTCGATACAAACGTCTTTCTGAAATAAAGGGCATGGCGGCAACGCATAATTTGCCAGGAGCCGTTTCCAATTGATTGCTCTGCTCTTTTAGGCCGGCCCTAGGATGAAATACAAATATGAAACCGAATTTGAAATAGGCCTTCAATACGATGTTGTGATTTTTTCGTATAAACTTGAGTTTGTGAATGGCTTCTCGAAAATTCACCATTCACACACTACGACTTGTAAAGATTAGGGTGGAGCCGTGCCCTTCGCTTGTCGAAGGGTGTCGAAGGGTGTCGAAGGGTATCACTTTGTTTTAAATGGCTTTCCAGCAATTTCAAGATGATATCTCTATGCGCGACATATTTAGCTAATTTCGCGTAACTCAACTCATTCTCTTGCTCAAGAATTTAGCCATTGCCGCTTTTTCGCCTTCTTCTATGGCAAACACGAGTAGGGTGGGCTTAGTTACACGAAACCCAGCGTTAGATTAATGAAAAATGATGATCGTGTTAATTGAGAAATGGTGTGTTGCCGTGAAAGTGCTGACTCCCCATTAGCTGAAGCACTTCCCGCCTCATCCAATAGCATGTAATTCACGGATGATACGACGCAAGAGGGCTTCATCAAGGATTTTTTCATCAAGATTTGATATTGAAATACCTAATATTTCTTTTGGAGTGGCATCGTCATTTTCAACAATACCGATAATTAAATCTCCACCACTCGTATTTGCCATTGCCGAAACTTCAGAAAGAAAAGGATGCTTGTTGCTATTTTTTTTAGAAGTAGAAATTTCAGATTTATACTCAAGCGTTTTTCGCTCTGCTACTTGTTCCGTTTTTAACCGTTGAATATCATCAAAGGTTATGTCACTGAGTTTTTAGGTATCAGGTGATGACCTCTTTTTCATGAGGGTAAATAGTCGTTAAGCAATGCCATTGCGGCTTTTTCACCTTGTTCTATGGCGAGTTCAACAGCGTGTTTGGCCGTTTCAAGTAAACGTTTTGATTCCTCTTTAAGTGCAAAACGGGTTTGGATTTTAGCACTAATTTTGTTTTGA
>Ga0233403_10000366_pt1 | contig 21417 bp, 14 predicted proteins | sample Na_oxic_1_MG_FD_179866 | JGI IMG/M metagenome (GOLD analysis project Ga0233403, IMG submission 179866) | Seawater microbial communities from Saanich Inlet, British Columbia, Canada - Na_oxic_1_MG | ecosystem: Environmental > Aquatic > Marine > Inlet | place: Canada: British Columbia | collected...
ACAAAGAAATCAACCGTATTTCCAGCAATAACACAATCTTGCTGCAAGGTGAACCCAGCAAAAACTCTAGCCAATGACTGTGGCCATTCTATCTTGCCATCGTGTTCCAATTTAGTCAAAGAACTAGCCCGAGTTTCCTAGTTATGCTTCAGAAACTTCTGTATTGCGCATGATATAAGGGGTTGCAGAGAACGATAGGTATACCCTAACTAGGTGTATTTTGTTCGTCTGAGGATAAAACGGAAAGTAATTTTTGTTGCAATTCTGAGGTTTTTGATAAAACGGTACATGAATTCTTCCTTGTACCACGTTTTTTAGGATATATCAGGATAACTTCCTTGATATCATCCAGCTCGTTCAACATTCTTTTCATTGAAATTTGTATCTTTGCATTTTTTTTAACCCTCCTAAGAGCCAACGCTCTAAGAAGAATTGCAATGGTACAATAGAAACTATGTATTTGTACTTTTTGTTCCGTCCAATGAAACACCGGCCACCAACTTCCAATATCACGGTCTTTCATTTCTTTAAATACATTTTCAATATTAAATTGACTTCGGTAAGCCAAAATAATTTGTTCATTATCCCAAGAATTTCTGTTAGTTACAATAATATTTTTACCTAAATATGTATCTGACAATCGTTCAAACGCTTGTGTATCAATTTCATACTTTAATTGAGGTATACCATTCAAACCAGAACTTACGCTGTATTTCATCACATCTTTCATATATTGTCTTTCAATACTATCTTTACATTGGGATTGAACCGAAGATACTGTAGGAGACCTTCCCGGAGGAATAAGTCCACTGGCTCTATCATTGAGTTTTTGTTCCAATGCTTCAAGTTTTTCAACTGCTTTTTCAATGCCATTGTAAACAGTGAGAATCTGAGTGTCAAATAATTTTTGATTATATGTGACAACTAAATACCGATTTTTACCATAGGCTTCTTTTTGTACTCGAAAAGATTTGGTACTTTCCAATCCAACACTTTTTGAAGCTATAACGGGGTCCTTACACTGTTTATAGAAAATAAGTATAATTTTATTATTTTCAATAGGATAAAAATGGACATTGCTAAAAAAATGCCACTTTGTTAATATTAGTTTTTTCTCAACTTAACTGATAAATACATATTAATAGCAAGGATAATGTTATGTCTAAAAAAGATAACACTAACGAAGTTGAATTATGTCCAGAATTTACGGGCAGTAGAAAAATAACTGCTATTCAAATGACGCTATTATGGCAAATACTTAAATCAGATACAAGTTGTCCAAGCTCTAATGCAACAATTGTTTCGGGAATGGAACGAAGTGGATTTCCCGAAACTTACACTTGGCTTTGATTTCGGGAAATCCGTTCCACTCCATTCCCGAAACAACTGTCAACTACTTTTGAAAGGTGCCAAAAATATAGCATTAATTTTACTTTGTCAAAGTTGCTAATTCAACGGTTGAAAGGCCAGTAAGGCCAGAAATTTCAGTTAAATCATAGCCTTTGGCTAACATTTTGCGAGCGGTTTCTTGCAAAGCTTTTTGTACGCCTTGTTCCGTTCCCTCTTCATGAGCGACTTCAGCCCGTTGTTCAGCGAGGTTAGCCCGTTGCGCCTCAGCTTCTTCCGGTAATAACAGTAAATTACCTTCCAAAGTTGCCCAACGTATCCAAATGGTATCCACATTCTTGTAAATACCACGCCAACGTACTAAGTTTAACCCCAATTTGTGACTAGTGAAGGAATCATTATTCAAGGGTAATTCTGTATAAAGACTCCCCACAAGCCTAAAACCCTGAAATTCATCGGAGTTATGGGGATCAAACCCAAAATATTCAGAAACTTTCAGTTGGTTTTGGTAAACATTCTTCTTGCGGATTTTGTCTTCTTGAGCGGTGCTTTCGGATAACAACTCAATCACAATGTCCGGACTTTTTTTACCTTCTTCCCAAACCACCCAACTTTTGCGTTCCTTATTAGATACGTCAAGGGTGACAAACACATCAGGGCCCCTAAAGTCCTTATTTTTCACTTGCTGCAAACTAAAGTACACAAACATATTACCACCGACGTAACCGCGTGTGCCTAACCAAGGTTCAAGCGAATAAATCAGTAAATCCATCTGTTTTTTATGGCGTTCAGTTTCCATAGGGATTCCATCATCACAAGGTAGATCATTTTGGGTTGGAAGAGCAGGGACAACAATAACTTTTGGTTTGATTGAGACAATTTCTAATCGCTTTGGCTTAGTAAATTGCTCAGTTTTACGTATTGCCGGTTTGGCATAAAAGCCATACGGTGGCTCCCATTGAGAAACCTTTTCTAATTGGGCATGAGCTGGCATATTTTATTTTCCTCAGTTAAGTAGTACAACGAATTACGCAGATAAACGAATAAGGCATACACTTTTACAATAGTTTCTGCTCCCGCACAATCCGAATCCCTTCCCACGCGGGTAATTTGCCTTCTTCGCGTGCCATGATAATTTTTAGCCAGCCTTGGAAGTTTAAAATTGCTTTTTCTTGAGCAGCCAAAATTTTGCTATGGTCTATCATGTGTGGTGTTTTTTGTCCATTTGAAATATCCCAATAATAATGTGGTTTGTTTTTAATTTTACTATAAATCTGTTCTAAAAATTTTATTGTGTATTTTCGCCATGCCTTACGTATATTTAGAACTGTTGTGCTATTCACACAATCTGATAGTTCATTGGGTAACGTTGCCGATTGACTTTGTATAGTTTTAGCAAGTTTTTTTATTTTCAGGATATTTTCTTTTTTAATAGCCCGATCAAGTGCATAGTTAATGGTATGTTCTAGGGTGATATCAAAATCTTTAACAAAGCCAAGTAAGGTTTTGCGATTAATGCTATGGATAAATTGTTTATTTAGTACAACGAATTAAGAAATAATCGAATTAAATAATCGAATTAAATTATGGGTAAATTGTTTATTTAGTACAACGAATTAAGAAATAATCGAATTAAATAATCGAATTAAATTATGGGTAAATTGTTTATTTAGTACAACGAATTAAGAAATAATCGAATTAAATTATGGGTAAATTGTTTATTTAGTACAACGAATTAAGAAATAATCGAATTAAATTATGGGTAAATTGTTATTACGTGGGAGTTTAAATTCGTTCATTTCTCAAAGGGTTTAAATTCGTTCATTTCTCAATTCGTTGTACTAAACTTTTGGCTCAAAGGGTTTAAATTCGTTCATTTCTCAATTCGTTGTACTAAACTTTTGGCGAGTTTAAATTCGTTCATTTCTCAATTCGCTGTACTAAACTTTTGGCGAGTTTAAATTCGTTCATTTCTCAATTCGCTGTACTAAACTTTTGGCGAGTTTAAATTCGTTCATTTCTCAATTCGTTGTACTAAACTTTCAAAGTAGATAATTCATTCACCACTTGCTCAAACACTTCACCCCAAGCTCCCGGGCGTGGTTGCCAAAATAAACGCATGGTTGGATACCAAGGTGTGTCATTGCGGTTTAACAACCATCGCCAGTCAGCAACAAAAGGTAATAATGTCCAAACCGGCTTACCCATCGCTCCGGCAAGATGCGCTACTGCTGTGTCTACGGAAATCACTAAATCTAAATTGGCAATCGCAGCCGCTGTATCCGTAAAATCTTCTAAATCCTCTGTCAGCGAGATAATTTCCATGCCTTCTGGTACCGGTTGTTTAGCGGCTTCATCCTTTTGCAAACTGAAAATGGTGGTGTTAGGCAGTTTTGCTAAGGGGGCAAAGTGGCTCAAGGGACAAGAACGTTTGCTATCATCTGGATATTTTGGGTTGCCAGCCCAAACGATACCAATTTTAAAATTAGTGGTTTGGAAACGAGCCTGCCAAATTTTCACTTTTTTGGTATCCGGATATATATAAGGCAATGCCGGGATATTGTCCAAAGTGGTAGCAAATATATTTGGTAAACTCAATAATGGTATCCAAACATCATAAGCTATTTCCGGTGTTGTGTCTGGTGGGGTGATTACGAGAGTGTCTACACCGGAGACTCCATCAAACAAATGTGCTAATGCCGGTTGACAGGCAAAAATTACGGTACCACCTTTAATTAAAGAGAGATAACGCCCAAAATGGATAGTATCTCCCAAACCTTGTTCCCAATGAACTAATAGCCGTCGCCCATTGAGATTACTGCCATCCCACTGCGGTTGTTTAAGTAATTGAAAAGGGCCAGTTTTCTGTCGTCTGCTAAGTCGCCACTCGTATTCTCGCCAACCCGCCGCCAAATCACCGGTTTTCAGCAATATCGCCGAATAACCAAAATGGGCATCGGCAAGGTTTGGTTGCAGACGTAGAGCCTGTTGGTAGTTCTCTGTAGCAGCATCCAAATCATTTTTATCGGCCAAAATATTAGCTATGTTATTGTAAGCTTCCGCATAATTGGGGTTTAAAGCTAAAGCCCGTTGCGAACAAGCCATTGATTCATCAAGTTTATCTTGCATACCAAGGGCAATGCCTAAATTATTATGGGCATCCACATAATCGGAATTTAACGCGAGGGCACGTTGATAACATTCAATAGCTTCAGTGATTTTATCAAGGTCTCGCAACGCATTACCTAAATTATTATGGGCTTCGGCAAATTCACTGTCTAAACTAAGACTGTGTTGGTAACAATCTACAGCCTCATCTAGTTTACCTTGATCTCGATATACATTGCCTAAGTTGCTGTATACTTTGGCATTATTTGGTTGTAAAGTTAGGGCGTGTTGAAAAGTGTCAGCGGCTTCGTCAAGTTTACCTTGATACCAATATACATTACCCAAACTGTTATAAAAATTAGGAACCGAATTTTTGATTTGGATTGCTTTTTCAATCAGTGAAGCCGCCACCTCATAGTTTTCAACTTGGGCGGCAATTACTCCCAACAAATGTAGGGCTTCGTAATGATTAGGTTCGGCTTGTAAAACTTGGCGATAAATGGATTCGGCTGGTTGCAAATTACCGGCGTTGTGGTATTGCATAGCCTGTTGCATGGCTTGGGAAATTGTTAATACTTGGGATGATGAGTCCATGTTGTGAATTGTGAATTGTGAGTTGTGAATTGTGAATGAAAATATCATTATTACGCCGGGCGGAATTTGCAATTGGGATGTTAAATCAATACCTTCGCCAAATGCTCCTGAATCTCGAACATTATTTAAATCGGTATAATGTCTATTATAAGACTTATGATTTTTAACATCCTACAATCTAAAGTTGGTATTTTGAAGCCTTTTTCGACTCGGAGGCTTGGAGCCAAAATCCGCCACCAATCGGTTTTATTTCCCCCGTGGAGATAAGTTAACTAAGTTATTGTTTTTTAGCATTTTATTTTTTTGACATTTTCAAAGCAAATTTTTTGAAAGATTAAAAAAAGTGGCTATTTTGACAAATTTTTCTTATTTTTTTGAGGCATAATGATGAAAATGATGAAAAAACTGTATTTATTAACAATTATCTGATGTAAATTTGTGCGAAAAAATAAGTGGTATCCCACTGCGGAGAGAAGTTAATTAACTTGTTGATTATTAAAGATAATTTTTTATAGTTCCACCGCTAAAATGCCCCTCGTTATACATAAATCAAACCTAGTAAAAACCATTTTAATCGTAAAAACAATTGGCGAAGATATTCTAAATATGACGTGGTTTTAATTGTCCAAGAAACCAAGTTTCTTTACTTTGGTTTTTTTTCGGTGAACTTATCTGAAAATATCTAGATGTTCAGAAACATAGCTTATTCTCGTACACCGACGTTTTTATTGAACCACAAATAACTACAAGGATTGTATATAAGAAGGGATTTATGAGAAATCATATCGATAATCGAAGATATGTCTTGGTTATATCACCTAAGTATTTCATTTCCGTTATTGATAATCAAAAAAGTTAATAACTAATTAGGTAACTACTCAGGTAATATCCGGCATTAAGTACAACGGGTCGGGGGAATGAACGATCCGTTGTACTAAAGACGGGATATTACCTAGTTACATAATTAGAAGCTAATCCTTTATTATATACAATCCTTGTAGTTATTTGTTTGGGTTTTGAAAAAACGTCGATGTACGAGTTATTGGATTCAGGTAGTCCCTACAAAACCAATGGAGGTGTTCAAACTGTAGGAATTTGGAAACTGGTAATGAAAAATTGGCAATAACAAAACGGAATTGATCTTCCTATTTTGCAACAAAAGTTGTTATATTGCGTTGCAAATTGCAAATTTAATTTTCTTTAACAAGATAATTTCCAGTAAAAACAATGAATTATTATTTGGCATGAAATTTGCATAATTTTTACCAGTAGTTAATTTAGGCAACTCCCAAATAATAGAATACCCTAATATTAAAGTTGGACATAGTACTTACAAAGGTATATTAATTTTTGGAAGTTGCCCTATAGAGTGTTCAGATAAATATTTTGGCCCTGCACGAGGTTTTGGAAACCTCCGCTTTAGAGCGTGACATTTTTCTGAAACTCTATAGTACTTGGTAAAATATATTGACGGGTGATACAAAAAGACCTGACAGGTTTTCAAAAACTAAAAGGTCTACTCTACCCGACAAAACCTAAATTGACATAAGTACTAGGCACCCTTCATTTATCTCAGCTTGCGCGTGGGATTCTCAAAAGAAAATGGGCATGTAGGGGTGAGCAAGTTTTGGTTGCCCCCAACATTTTGCCAAAGGTGCTTTGCCTTAAATAATTGTAACGATTGATAGAAAATAATTAATATTTAATCATAATCGTTAATTAAAATTGTTAATCATTGTTATTATCTACAAATACTTGGTACCATAAAGTGTCACGGCTATCGTAGCCCAAAGGCAATCTTGGTATATTCTTTGTCAGAAATCACCTAAGGAGTCTTATCATGTCTTACAAAAAACTCGCATTAACACTGAGTTTCTCTGTGGGCTCAGTTTTTTCAATAGGTTGCCTAGCTGACCCTCCTCCTTGTACAACGGGAGCGATAGAAACGGTGAGTGGTACTGTTTGCGGTATTGAAGTGGAGGCCTCGAACACCGGTAAAACGGCAGATGCTTTCCTTGGTATCCCCTACGCGGAATCGACTGGGGGTGAGAATCGCTGGAAGCCACCAATACCCAAAGAACCTTGGCAAGAAACACTGCGTGCTACGCAATTTGGGCTGTTTTGCCCTCAACCGCCTCTGATACCGGTACTCGCTAGACCATTCGGTGAAGATTGCTTATCAATCAACGTCTGGACACCAAAAGACCGACCTGTTGATGCTAATCTTCCGGTTATGGCGTTCATTCATGGCGGTGCTTTTTTGGTTGGAGGCAGTGGTCTTCCACTGTATGATGGTTCTTACATCTCGGCGACAGAAAATGTTGTCCTTGTCAGCCTTAACTATAGAGTGGGCGCACTGGGATTTTTGGTATCTCCCGGGCTTAAAGGAAACTATGGTTTTCTGGATCAACAACTGGCACTGAAGTGGGTGCAAAATAACATCCAAAAATTTGGGGGAGATCCTGACAAGGTTACTATTTTTGGACAAAGTGCCGGGGCCATGTCTGTGGGTTTACATCTTGCTTCAGCACCATCAAGCCAAAACCTTTTTCGAGCCGGTATTGTGCAGAGTAATCCCTATTTTCTGCCTTACAAAACTCGCAAAGAAGCGAAAGACATTGGTAAGTTGTTTACTTCCCTACTAGACTGTCATAACAAAGCTTGTTTGAGGGAAAAGCCGGTGGAAGATATCCTTTACGCGCAGACTGAAGTTATTTCTTATTTGCCGATGGGACTGCAAGGTTTAAGCCTTCCCATATTTTGGGGACCGGTAATTGACGGTAGTGTACTCATAAACCAACCGAATGAAGGCCAATTTATTAATAAACCAACTATTATTGGCACGGTTGTTGACGAAGGCATGCAGTTTGTGGCTTTCATAAATCCTGGGGTAGATATTTCAACCACAGAATATGAGGAGTTGCTTCAGGTTTTTTTCGGGGACAAAACATCTCAAGTTCTTGAGTTCTATCCCCCGAACTCGTTTCCTCAAATCACTTGGATGACTTTATCCCAGTTGCTCACAGATTATGTGTTCACCTGTAGCAGCCGCCATGTAGCAGCCAATTCGGCAATTGGTGGATATGTCCATCAATTTACTCAGCTTTCTTCGTTTAATCTCCCTTTGAGCTACATCTTGGGCGTGCCCTTTTGTATGAATAATGTTTGTCATAGCTTTGAATTGCCTTATGTTTTCCATTCTGATCACTGTTATGGTAACGGCCTTTGTATTGAATTTACTCCCGAAGAGGAGCAATTATCGCAAGATATAATGCATTACTGGGCCAACTTCGCTACTTACCTAGATCCCAATAATGGTGGTGTCATCTGGCCGCTCTTTCAACCAGACAACGACTATATGGAACTCAACACCTCCCTAACACCACAAAATTCTACCGGGGTTTGTAGTTTTTGGGATTCTATCGGTTACGATTTTTCGGAGAATTTTTGGCAGATTTTGATTGATGAAATGAAAGCAAATGTGAAAGCTAATAGATAAAGAGAAGAAGATCACAAGAAGTACCCGAAACTAAACCTGACCGGTTTTTAAAACCGGTCAGGTTTGGTTGCCGATTTTATTTCATGCACATTACCGATTTGGATTCACAGGGCTCGCCATCGTCAAATCATCTTACCCAACCCGGTATTTGCCAAAGAATCCGCCGCAATAACCTGATCCAACCAATTATCCAATTGCTCAACATCACTCGTTGCCTCAATTTTCTGCACCACACTCTCAGGTATCGGCGCAAATTTGTGACGCAATTGACGATTCAGGGTTTTCTGTACACCTTGTTGTACGCCAGCTCGGTGCCCATTCCACGAGCTTTCAGCCAAAGCTTCTCGGATCACACCAATTTTCCACATTTCTTCCGGTAACTCTCGGAAATACCGGTCAATGTAAGGCTGCGTATCTTCATGTATTTTCGGTTTCATTTGTTTCACCTCCAAAATTTTTTCCCAGATTACTTTGGGATCCGTAGTAAGTCCAATATCTATTACCAATTGGAGATAATCTGTCAAGCCGTGAGACATAATGAAATAAATTCAGTCAACTTTTTACTTTGCGCCAGTGGTAAAAAGGGGTAATTCTTTTCCACTAGTGCCAATTCCGAGCCCCGCCCGCAACCTTTCACTATTTTTACCGGCATAGGAATTACGCTGGGCGGGGTTTGCAACTGGGGTGTTAAATTTGTCAAAAAATGACCGATAATTTTTCACCCGATTTATGTTTTACGCCGGGCGGGGTTTGCAACCCCGCCCGCAACGTTTCACATTTTTACCGACATGGGAACAATTAAAAAGTTTATTCTACATAACCATAATCATCGACACCAAATAACAAATCACCGTCCTCTCTTTGCTTAGAGCCAAAAGTTGCCCATTGTGGTTTTTCTCCAAAAGTACCAGTTGTGTCGATCAAGCAAGGAATATGAATCAGCCATTTCACAGAAGAGCCAGTTCTTTCCAGTTTTATGGTTGGTAGTTTTTCACAATCACTCCCAATTCCTCCTCCATTGTTTGCATCTTCGTGTGGTTGTTCCATTTCTGAATCAACGCCATCACTTACTGGAGTGGGCGCGCCTTCGTGTGGTTGTTCCATTTCTGGATCAACGCCATCACCTACCGCCCATACATCAATGGGAAATTTTGCTTTATCGACGAGATTGATAAGCCTTTCCCAATGTCTTTTGTCATCGGGAGATTCCAAAATAAGGACTATCCCAGCCCGTTTATTCTCAGTTTGAAGGGAATAGTGAGTACTTTGTCCAACAGCCTCATACCAGTTATCTGCAAAATCCATTTCTACGGCATGAGTTTCGGTTACACAATCACAACGGGTACCATCTTCCAATACTTTTTCCATCTTGCCACTATGTTCTTGACACCATTGTTCTTGGTAAAATTTCTCATTGTTAAGCCGCTTGGCTTGAATTACGTCAGAGGTTAACAGTGATGCCATGATAACCGTAACAGTTATTACCGTTTTTTTCATTAAAATTTCTCCAGTTTTGTGCCGGGCGGGGTTTGCAACCCCGCCCGCAACGTTCTTTCCTATTTTAATGGTTGGTAAGTATTGAAGCACAAATTATCGAATATTTATTATTCGTTTATAAGATTAGAAAACTTATGCTTCAATACTTAGCTCTTTACAATCACTCCCATTTCCTCCTCAATTATTTCGTGCCTTCGTGTAGTTGTGGAATTTCTGAACCAACGCCATCACCCACAGCCCACACATCAATGGAAAGTTCTGATTTATCGACGACATTGATAAGCCTTTCCCAATATTTCTTGTCATTGGGAGATTCCAAGATAAGAACTATTCCAGCCCGTTCACCAGTTTGAAGGGAATAGTGAAGACTTTGTCCAACAGCCTCATACCACTTATTCGCAAAATCCATTTCTACGGCATGAGTTTCGGTAACGCAATCACAACGAGTACGATCTTTCATCACTACCTCCGTATTGCCACTCTTTTCTTGGCACCATTGTTCTTGGTACCATTTCTCATGGTGAACCCGCTTGGCATGAACTACGTAAGAGGTAAACAGTGATGCCATGATAACCGTAAAAGTTATTATCGTTTTTTTCATTAAAATGTATCCAGTTTTGTTAATATTTGAGTTGTGACAATGTCTTCGCCAATGGCGAACTTTTGGAATGATACATGAAAAGGTAAGTACTTACCAGCTTTAAATACATAAACTAAATATCAGTTATGCACACACAATCCCCTCTGACAATCTATAAAAATATTACTACCCAACTTGAGAAAGTTATCACTGGGCAGGCTCAGGCGATAAGAAAACTATTGGCAGCTTTTGCGAGTGGTGGACATGTGCTACTTGAAGATTTGCCGGGTACTGGTAAAACAACATTGGCTAAGACATTGGCACAGTCTCTCCAAATGGAGTTTCAACGCATTCAATTTACCCCGGATTTGTTACCATCAGATATTTTGGGTATGTCGATTTTTGACCAACGCGATAATTCCTTTCGTCTCCATAAGGGGCCAATTTTTACCGAAATCCTGTTAGCAGATGAAATTAATCGTGCCTCTCCCAGAACTCAATCGGCATTATTAGAGGCGATGGGGGAAAAGCAAGTCAGTATCGACGGTGTGAGATATCCGCTCGGAGAATTATTTTTTGTTATTGCCACCCAAAATCCGATAGAATTTCATGGTACTTATCCCTTGCCTGAAGCTCAAATGGATCGTTTTGCTATGCGCTTTAGTTTGGGTTATGTGAGTGCTGCGGAGGAAGTTGCTATTCTTTCCGCTCATCAGCAACCAACAAATAGTATTATCGCCACTGCTAATCAAGATGATATTTATAAACTGAGGCAAGCCGTCCAAACTGTGCGTATCAGTGAGGAATTAAAACACTATCTTGTGGCTATTGTGGGTGCGACACGCACCGCAAATGGGCTCCAAATGGGGGCTAGTCCACGCGCATCATTGAGCCTGATGAAAGCGGCACAAGCGTTAGCGTTATTTGATGGGATGGAATTTGTAACTCCTGAACATATCCAAGAAATTGCGGTGCCAGTCATTGCCCATCGTCTGAAAGTTGATTCACAAGCGCGTTTTAGTGGGTTAAGTGGTGAGGGAATGGTAAAAGATATTTTACGCCAAGTTGAAGTTCCGATTTGATAAGCCTCATTTCTCAAGGCTTATGACTTTCAGAAAAATAGAGTTTATACCGATTTAGGCACCCTTCATATTCCTACAAAAATAGTGAACAGTTGTTTCGGGAATGAGCGGAGCGATTTCCCGAAACTAAAGCCAATTCCCGAAACTAAAGCCAAATGTGGGTTTCGGGAAATCCACTTCGTGCAATGAACGAAACAACTGTCAACTACTTTTGAAGGGTGCCCCGATTTAACACAACTTATTGATTTTATTAATATTCTCATTTTGGGAAAAGTAATGAAATCAAGCACTTAAATTTAATCGGTATAATGTCTAATAAATATCACTCCATAAAACTTTCCGGCGTTTCCGGCATCCCATCACCGGCCATCTTCACGTCAAAAGTACTCAGTTCACTGATATCGTCAACATCGCAACCGCTAGATTGAGCCGGTTTAGTCATTCCCCCCGGCAACACCACTAAAAAATCATCCAAATTGATCGTGGGAGAATCAATAGCCACATCACCATCTATACCTAATTTGGAAGATGCGCTGATTTGACTGCAAGGTGATTTGACTAATTGTTTGGAGCCTAAGCGAATATTCCCACCATGACCTTCGTATGCTTGCGCGATAATTTGGCCGTTGTTTAGAACGAGAAATTGTGGCGCATCAATGGTTAAATTACCACCATCACTGGCTCCATTTTGGACGCTGGTGGTGATTTTACTGTCTCTTAACAAGACTAAATTATTAGTCTGGAGCGTGATACCGCCTCCGCCAGCATTCACTGCTTCAGTCGTAATTGCACTTTGATTGGACATTATAACTCCATCGTGGGCTGTAATTGTAATAGTACCGGCATCACCCCCGTTCACGATTTTTTTCCATTTGCCATCCACATAGAAAAAGTCATTGTATCGCCCAGTATTGGTATCCGCTACACTTACTATATCCCCCGGTTTCGCGGTTCGATTCTCCAGTTCAGAATGATTTGCAACCGTAGGATAAGAAGGCGTTAAACTGTCTGATGGCGTATAGTTCAACGGTAACCATTCGCGCCCAGAATAAAGAAAATGGCCCGGTTGACCAGTTCCAACATCAGTTATCTCAGCAATATTACCGGTTTTTGCCAATGTCAGGGCATTATTCATCTCCGCTATATCAGCTACGGTATGGAGATTTTGAAAAGCTATCCAAGCACCGTTTTGATAAATAAAGCGTGAAGGCGTTCCATCACCCATATCAGTAATTATGGCCACCGCACCGTCTTCAACATAACTGGTTTTAGTAAGCTCATCTAAAGTCACTAAATCAGTAACCGTAAATTGGTTTACTATTCTACTTTGTAGGTGGTGCTGTAAATTATCCGGATATACAACATTAAACATTATTAAAGTTATTGGTTTGCCATTTTCGGCGTTAACTTCAATAATATCACCGGGATGAAAAGTTGGAGCGTTGTTCTCCTTTATGATTTTTTCTAAATAGGCCATACTATCAAAAGAAGCTTTGACCTGATCGTTCAATCTTATCCATCCATTTGCATCCGCAAATTGTGTATCAATATAAATAAAACGAGCTGGTTTGCGATGCCTCTCGTTTGTCACTTCAACAATGTCACCTTCGATAATATCGTATTTATGGGTGAGTTTATCTAATGCAGCCATATCAGCAACCGTATAAACGGGGGTGACTCTAATAAAGCGGTTACCAATATTAATATAACGAGCTATTTTGCCATCACCTACATTGGCCACTTCAACGACATCGCCTAATACTAACAGTTGGCCATCTCGTTCGGCTAGATTGGCAAATTGGTAGGTATTATTAAGTTTACTTTCTGAACTAATGGCCGCCCGATTGTCCAGTTGAAGTTGGTTAACTTTAATCATGATCTGCCCCGCCTTACCACCCCCAGCACTGGAGGTTGATATTTGAGCTTTGTCAGTCATAATCAGCTTGTCAGCTGATAGTTTTACATTGCCACTATGCCCGCCTTGCTCACTCTGACTTTCGGAACGGGTATAAATACCACTGGTTGATTGATTGTAATCCGTCAGTGAAAATCCTTCCACGTACTCTAATTGGCTCTCACCGGGTTCTTTTAAGGAAATCTGTGACGCATCACCGGTTATTATGGCCGTGCCGTTGACGTGAATTTCAATTGTTCCACCTTGAGCCTGATTGTTGGTGCTGCTTTTAATCACAGCACCGTTTTTAATGATTAAAGAATCAGCCTGTAGTGTTATCGAACCAGCATCACCCGCATTATCAAGAAACCCATTGCTCTGCGTATAAATACCAGAACTAAAACCCTGTTCATTTTCACCATAAGGATTCACGCCGGACAATTCTATGCTCCCTTGAATGCGAAGAATAATATTGCCTCCTTGACCGCCTTTAAAATCTTTTGGTGCAATTGAACTCGCCGTAATCATGCCACCGTCTTTCAAAATCAATCTATTGGCAACTATTGTAACATTGCCACCTTCTCCACCAATAATGTTTTTGGCATTCGGGTTAGAGTTAGAACTAATATGACTACTCCAACCTCGTTGATTGGCACCGATAATGGTTACGGTACCGGTTGCGTTAACTTGCACGTTGCCCGCTTTACCAGAACCGACAGAACTGGAACTTAGACTAGCTCCATCACTGAGTAGAACATTTTGGGCTTCTATAATAATATCACTGGCATGACCGTTACTACCATTCCATGTGATCGCATTAATAGCACTACCATAACCATTTTTTGTTCCACTCAACTTTAACTGGTTAGCATGAATTCTTATTGTGCCAGCGTTACCAGTAGCTACCCTCTCGGGGTTTATTCCCGCCGTATTTGTATTTATGCTGCTTCCTTCAAGAAAAATCGTGTCCGCATGAAGGGTTATCGTGCTAGCATCACCGTCTCCCAGCGTTATACCAGATATTTCAGCACCTTTTAGAGAGATTGTCTCGGCTTCAATCAATAGGTTGCCAGCATTACCACCGCCCTCACCCATATACTTAGTGTCGATATTAATATTAGGTGGGATGCCTTCAATTAGTACCTCTTCCACCGCTTTGAATGTGATATTTCCTCCTTTACCTTTCCCATTGGTGTTTGAGTTCATATAGCTGCTGGAAGTCAATGAAATGTTTTTAGCTTCAATCGAAATGTTACCAGCATCGCCAGCATGGTTACTGTCACTATAGGTGGCTGTTGCGATAAGACTAGCATTAGAGTTCTCTTTTCCACCAATAGACACATGTTCAGAGGCTTTAATCTTTATATCACCCCCTTTGCCACCACCAAAAGTACTCGTGGACAGTCTACCTTCTTTAAAAAAAATATTTTTGGCTTTCATTTCAATATGACCAGCATCACCTAAATTAAAATTATCATCACTTATTTGGGCATAAACCCCGGAACGTGCATAAATACTGGTATTTTGAAGGTTGTTTGGGATAAAGTCATTGTTCCCAACGATTGTAATCGAATCAGTGGCTTGCATATAAATATCAGCACCCCGGCCACTTCCTTCGGTGAGACTACTGATACTGCTTCCATAAGTCAGCGATAGGTTATCAGCGCGTATATCAATTACTCCACCATTTTGGTTTTCCAAAGTTTTGGCTTCAATAGTGCTATTATCGACCACAAATTGGCCACCGCGAATAAAAATATTACCACCACCTTCACCACTAGTTTGTATTAATGTGTTTGCAGTGATAGATATATCAGCCAATTGGCTAAATGACGATACCCCCAAAAAATCACGCCCAAAAGTGAGCTCGCCTCTTGATGCAACACTGGCCAAATTAATTCGCCCGTAGGGGGCCGATAAAATAGGCAAACGGATGATTTCAGTAACTTCATTGCTATCATCATCAATCGTTTGAAGAAAAGTACCTTGCTTGATATCTAGGTTACCACCGATGAGGGAAAGCGTTTGGCCCTCTGGCACACGCAACCCACCATTCCAATCGGCAGCAGTGATTTCACCACGCCCTTGAACCGAAATCGGAGCGACGGGAGTATGCCAAAAACCAAACGCTTCAATTGGGGCTAGGCTTAAAAGACTATTATTTGGGTGACGCGCCTCAAAATGTCCACCATCTTGCAAACGCAGATAATCAGCCGTACTGGCATGAAAACTTCCTTGCACATCCAACCGCACATTAGGCCCAAACATTATTCCATACGGATTAATCAAATACATATCCGCATTAGAGATTGTTGAGCGAATAAGGCCATCAATATTTGACGGATGACCGCCAGTGACGCGACTAATAATATTAGCTACGCTATTGGGGCCAGTGAATGTCGCACTTTCAAAGCTTTGCAAATTAAAGTTCTGAAAACTATGGAATAGATTGCCACCGTATTGTTGACCTAAATTGGCTCCGATTTGGTAATCAGGCCCAGGTAAATTGAGGGGAGTACCCAAAGTACCATCAGTTACGATTTGGGCTTTGGCAGTTAAGGTAATAATAAATAAGAGAGCAATTAAAAATTGTGGTTTCATTTTGAGTTTCCTTTGTCTTTGATTATTTGGAAGTTTAGCATTTTACAAAATTGCGAACATCCTGATATTTATCAAATTTTCAATTTCTATTCGCAATCTATTCGCAATCTATTCGTAATAATTACTAATAGGAAAAGCATAATAAATCAATGATATAGACCTTTCTATTCGCAATCTATTCGTAATTTATTAATTTTATCGGAATAACATTAACTGGATTTTTTAGACATCTCTTTGAAATTGAAGTTATTTTTTTGTTTTGGCATTAAAGATGCTATCCATAAAACTTGCGTGCTAAAGGTGGAATACATGTTAATAACCCGACATTCCGCCGATTCGTAAAAAATTGAATTTATTATAACCTATTTATTTGGAATACATAAAAATTTCTCCATTTCGTTTTGAGCCTTATGCAAAAAATGATGGTGGCAAAATCAAGCAAAATGCTCCAAGTGGGCTAGGTGTTTTTAGTATATCAAATTGTTTTTAAAAGAGTTTAATATTATTTGATTTAAGAAAGCTTGTGCGGAATGTCGGATTAATATGTTATTTGCCTTAATATTTCAATACCTTCGCCAATCTCAAAATTTGTTGTTTCGGGAATGAGGTACGATTTCCCGAAACCTAAATAGCATAAGGGTTTCGGGAAATCCGCTTCGCTCCATTCCCGAAACAACTATCTATTTGGCGAAGGTGTTGATATTTAAGACGTTTTTTAATTAGTTGAAAAATAACTCTAACTCATGTTTATAGGGGCAATCCAACTTGCCATGCCCCTAACTCAATGCCATTAAGTTAAGCTTTGGAGTCCAAACCTTTAGATTTGGAAGTGTTTGATACTAAACGACATAATCCAAATCTGAAGGTTTGGATTCCAACAAATATTCCTTAACTTAATGGCATTGATGCCCCTAACTGGTATCTTAATTTTATTGTGAGTTGCCGAAAAAAAATTTACACATGAGTGCTTGACATTTGATTAATTAATAACGTATAGTTCGCTTTCGCTCGTGTGACGGGTGAATTTGAATGTTAGATTTTCCAAGTCTAACTAATACCATTAACTTTTAGGAGGATAGTGTGAAAGCACAAATTAAACCCTTAATCTCTCTATTGTCTATCTTAGCTTTAGTGAGTGGTGTTGCAGTACAGGGAAAAGAAGATGGCGATTCTAAAATCGTGTCAGCCATTTCTTCCAGTTCCGATCTTCAAGGGACATGGGTTTCGTCTTGTGGTAAAATTGGCGATAAAAATTTAAGAATTGCCGCCTCTTTTGATAACAATCAAGTTGAATTTTTTATGATGATTTATGGAGATCAAAAGTGTTCTAAGATGACAGATAGTTCCAAAGCGGTTGAGTCATTCCGTTTAGGGAAGAAGGTTACTTCCGCAAGTGGAGATGTCGTCCATGAAATTGATTATCTCTCTTCTAAGAACTATGCTGTGATTGCCCTTGATAAAAGTGTCTCACCACCAGCCCTAATTTTTGCGGATCCAACGGGTGCGAATGTTTCTAACGCCTCAAACCGCCCAACAAAACTCTGGAGAAACTCTTTGGGAATAAGGGTTAAGGATAATGGTTTTAAATTGCCTTCTGCTAAATAAAAGGCTAAGAGCGTGTGTTTATACTGCTCACGGGCACAATTTAAACTTTTATGTAGGGTGGGCAAGGTCTTTTTCTTGCCCACCTATTGCAAAAAACCATAGCACCCTTCAAAAGTGGTTGACAGTTGTTTCGTTGATTGCACATCGTTGCTTTCCCGAAACCTACATACAGCTTTAATTTCGGAAAAATCGCTCCGCTCATTCCCGAAACAACTGTTCACTACTTTTGTCGGAATATGAAGAGGATGCCAAAACCATATTAAATTATTAGAGATAATTTATTTTTTGGAAGCCCTAAGATTCGTATAGCACTAAAGGTGGAATACATGTTAATAAGCTATTCTATTAAATTAGAGGCTATTCAACCTTTTTGTTCTTACATGACTTTCGGCTATTTGAAAAAAACGTTACATTTATTTAAGACTGTATGATTTTTTGGTCTGGTTGAATAAAATAATAGTTCATATAAAACGTATAGTTATTTTAAAATTCACCTTTTATAAAGTATGCTCTAAATTTTTTCTAACGGGCATATAGCTTCCATACAGCTTCCAAATTTGGTTCTCTAAAACCGTTTTCAGTTCCGCAATTTTTGACGACGTAATTGCATTTATATTATTGTTTATATAAAAATATTTTAAAATTATCGCCCAAAATACCTAAGTGTCTTTAAAGTTAGAAGCTACCTCAAAAGAGGTTAGAAGCTACCTCAAAAGAGGTTAGAAGCTATTCTCAAAAGAGATTAGAAGCTATTTTCAGTAGTACTTCTGAGACGATGAATTGACTCTGATTCTCCGGCTCCTATAAAATTTTAATTTCTAAAACAAATGGTTAAATTAATAAAAGCGAATGCTTCTTTTGCTTTCAGCTTGAACGGTCTTAATTAAATGTGGACTTTTTTGCAAATAGCCGAAAGTCATGTCTTATGAGAATATAATATGTTAATGAAAAACTTTCAGCAACTTGCAACAATACTAATTTTGGGATTGGCCCTCACTAGTGGTGGTTGTTTCAACAGCTTATATCAAAAAGGCTACGATGAAGGCTCAAAGCGGTGGAAAACCGAGCGTTTTGATGATTTCTATCAGCGCGAAACCCGCATTTACTACCGTCCAGAAATAGCATTGACTCCAGAACAGGAAGCGGCACTTAAACTGATTAAACGCGATGAATGGGATAAGCTACAAGCAACCATCATTGCTAAAGAAAACGGTAAAATCAGTGGGGCCGAGGCCATGAAAAAGATACTGAAAGAGACTGAAGCTAACCAACTACGATTTAAACCCTATCTGAACGCAAAGCAACTCGCTGTTCTTAAATCACTGGGTTGGGAGATCAAATAGCTAGTGTAGGTAGAATGTCCGAGCACTGGGAGCATTTCATTATGATTGTTTTGGGGACAGACGTGTTTGCTTTTTATACTTAATGCTCGGTGATCAAGTTTTTTAACCATAACTAACAAGGGTTTGAATTTTAACGGTTCAAGCAATTAATTTGACTTATCCTTTTTTATATCAAATCCATAATTGGGGTCAGAATAATTGGGGTCAGAGTAAAATTAATTCTAACGCCTACCAAGCGGCGGCTCAAGAACGGTGTTAGGTACTTACATTAATGAGGAATAAATTATGAAAAAACTGGCTAAAATAGCCTTAGTAGGGAGCTTGTCATACATTATGGCTCCCTCCGTGTTAGCCGATTTGAATGATGGGTTAGTTGCTCATTACCCGTTTAATGGGAATGCTAATGATGAAAGTGGCAATGGGAATGATGGGACAGTTAATGGTGCTACTTTGACTGAGGACCGGTTGGGGAACGCAAATAGTGCTTATCGATTAGATGGCAATGATTACATTGAAGTTCAAGATAGTTCTCTACTCGACTTAACTGCTACTTTTACAATTTCTCTTTGGATCAATCAAGCTCAAGCTCAAGCTCTTGGTTATAGATTAGTTGATAAAACTACTCCAGGAGTCCACGACGGGTATGGTTTTGATACCTATGATAACAGCACTGGCAAAATAATGCGTTTAACTGGTGGAATCAAAAGTGCCTCTGCTAATACCGCTTATTCCCTTAATGAGTGGCATTATTTGGTAGTCACCTTTTCTAACGGAACGTCAACTTTTTATTTGGATGGGATTGCAGACGGTTCTGGAAATCATGGCAGTTCCATACAGACAAATGATTTACCGTTGAGAATTGGTACATCCCGCGATTCATATATGGCCACATTGGGATTTAAAGGCGTGATGGATGATGTTCGCATATACAATCGTGCCTTATCCGAGTGCGAAATCCAATCACTTCATACCGGTAGAGATGAGTGTGTTTCTACAACAGCTTGCCAACTTTACGGTGTCCATGACGAAGGTTTAAACAATACCCAGTTCTTCACTGTTTCTTCCAAAACATTTGAAATAAAAGCTCTCGGTAAAATGAAAAAAGCCCACGACATTGAAGCTCTTGATATTCATCCACAAACCGCAGAATTATTTGCTGCTTCTGGAAAAGATACCAAGATAAAAGGTCATCTCTATCAATTAAATGGTAAAACTGGTGAACTTACATCAATTGGTTCTACTGGTTTTAAAGAAATTGATGGTTTATCATTCCATCCTGATGGTACGTTATGGGGCTGGGCAACTGGTGATGGACTTGTCACTATTGATACTGCTACTGGACAAGCAACTTTGGTTGCCACATACCCAGGTGAAGTGGAAGATTTAACGTGGAATACATCTGGAACTATGCTGTTTGGCGTAGAGAATGTGAAAAATAATCCAGATGCTGGAGTTAAGTTATTGGCTTATGATGGGAATACACTTATTACTGTTTGCGAAGAACTTACTCAGTCATTAGAAATTGAAATTGAGGCTTTGGACACTTTGCCAGATGATACCTTATTGTTTGGTCTTCATGGTAAAACTAGTTTACCTCTTGGTGTAATAGATGTGGAAACTTGTAAAATAGTTTCTGAACAAGAGATTTCTACTAGTTACAATGATGTAGAAGGGATTGCTTGGCCTAATTGTCAATAATAGCGAGCGTAGGGTGGGTAGCGAGCGTAGGGTGGGTAGAGCGATAGCGAAACCCACCATCATCTATCTGAAAAGTGAAAAAGTGGATTAAAGAATAATTGGGGTCAAGAATAATTGGGGTCAGAGTAAAATTAATTGATTAACTTTTCTTTTTGACCGGCATTTTTATACCATATTAGTTTTACTCTGACCCCAATTATTTTTTTATGTTAATAAGCTATTCTATTAAATTAGAGGCTATTCAACCTTTTTGTTCTTATGAGAATATAATATGTTAATGAAAAACTTTCAGCAACTTGCAACAATACTAATTTTGGGATTGGCCCTCACTAGTGGTGGTTGTTTCAACAGCTTATATCAAAAAGGCTACGATGAAGGGTCAAAGCGGTGGAAAACCGAGCGTTTTGATGATTTCTATCAGCGCGAAACTCGCATCTACTACCGTCCAGAAATAGGATTGACTCCAGAACAGGAAGCGGCACTTAAACTGATTAAACGCGATGAATGGGATAAGCTACAAGCAACCATCATTGCTAAAGAAAACGGTAAAATCAGTGGATCCGAAGCCC
>Ga0233403_10000367_pt1 | contig 21412 bp, 14 predicted proteins | sample Na_oxic_1_MG_FD_179866 | JGI IMG/M metagenome (GOLD analysis project Ga0233403, IMG submission 179866) | Seawater microbial communities from Saanich Inlet, British Columbia, Canada - Na_oxic_1_MG | ecosystem: Environmental > Aquatic > Marine > Inlet | place: Canada: British Columbia | collected...
CCTCCCGCTGGGAGGGGGGACCGCTCTGTGGAATTTTCCTATTATTAGCTAACACAAAAAATAATAGATAATATAGTCATTTATCATTTTTGCCAAAGAATAGCAAAATGCCGCCGCGCGGTCCCCCTCCCAGCGGGAGGGGGTTAGGGGGAGGGAGAGATCGTGAACCTAAAAATAGCATGAAAAATAGGGTATAAAAAAGCTCCTAATCAACACCCTACCCTAGCCCCTTTGTAAGGTCAATGCCACCTTCGTTAAGGATTTTAATTGGGGTAACCACAAGGGATTACCCCTACAAATCATGATCTTATGTAGGGGCAATCCTTTATGGTTGCCTTTTTTCAGGTATTTTTTTCACGGATGATTCTAATTACCCACTTCGTCAATTTTGAAACGGGACGGACAACTGCCCCAAATTTTCGGTTTTTCTTTAGGAAACAAACTCCTAAAATTGTTAGCTGAACCGATGTCTTTTTTGAGGTGTATTTGAATTTCTGTCAGTAGACTGGTGCCACGGACCTTTTTACATTTTAAGACCAGATAATCCCGACTGCCTTTGCCAAATTCTTTATCAAAGACTGTTAACAATTCATGTCGTTTGATATGTTTTCCTACATTTTCAGCGACTGTCTGATTAAAGTGGGTTCTTGAAAACATTTCAACCAGGCGATTAGATAAAGCATAATAGTTGTTTTCAGATAACCCAGAACAACTACCATGTTTATACCATTCATGGCGTTGTAGACAAGAAACTGTGCCTGGCATCAATTTAGTCAATCGGTTTTTTACCTCATTGGACAAATCCAATTCTGGCATTCGACACCATTGTCTCTTTTTGTCTTTTTGAAGGATATTTCGAGAGATATCACAATATCCATAACGGTGGTATCTATCACCTTTCACATTGGGCCATAATCCATGTAAAACAAAATGATAGGCATCAAATCGTTCTGGGGATTGAGAGCGACAGGACGGATGTTTTGTTCTTGATTCACAAAAGGCCGGTTGCCAAGTCAAAGCTAAAACATAATAATCAAATTTGCCAACCTCTTTTAAAATTGTTGTCCTAGCTTGTAAAGACAAAGAGAGAGTAATAAACAAAATACCGACTATGGTACGAAAAAATTTTTCTATCATAAATTTTCCTCAAAAATGGAAAAAACAGTATACTTAATTTTAAATGGGTAATTGGTAATTGGTAATTGGTAATTGGTAATTGGTAATTGGTAATATGCCATTTTTTAATTTGTTGTTTCGGAAATTCGTTTTTAATGAACGAAACAGTGGACAGAAATACGAGTTCAAAAACACTCAGATTATGCCAGTGCTAAGTATAAATCCTACGCTCACGCATTGACTCCAAAAACCACGTCTTTTTAATTAGGTGATTTCCAGAAAAAATTATACCGTTGCCTGAGCGGTTGGTGAGCTTGTCGAACCATGTCGAAGGCAACGATCCCGGTATTTTCTTTTCTGGAAATCGCCTTAAATCCAAAGCTAAAACTTTGAACTCCAAAAACCACGTCCGGTGTTCAAAGTTTTAGTTTTGAAAATCAATTATCTATAATATATTATCGAATAAAATCGGACATTTCAAAGTATTTTTTAGATTTGAAATCCAAAATTTATTTTAGAACATTGTCAAATGAATCTGAAATTTTAATTTAATGTCTAATGTACAATACTTGATATCGATTCAATTTTTAAAGTTAAAGCATTCGAGCTAAACTTTAGTCTCGAATAGACTCCAAATCTGACTTTTGGAATTTAGGTGATTTCCAGAAAAAATTATACCGTTGCCTGAGCTTGTAAGGCAACTGCAAGAATTTGCTTTCGACATAATTCGACAAGCTCATCAACCGCTCAGGCAACGATCCCGGTATTTTCTTTTCTGGAAATCGCCTTAAAGCTTTAGCTTTGTTTTGTTTTTATCGCTATTCGCTTATGCGAATTTAATGTTTAAGGTTTTATTTGTGGCTAAAAAGTCTATTCAAGCTGTTAAGGGGATGAATGATATATTGCCAACGCAAACACCACATTGGCAATATATTGAAGATATTATCCGTGATGTGCTAGAAATTTATGGTTATCAAGAAATCCGTTTTCCTTTAGTGGAAATGACCGATTTATTTAACCGTTCTATCGGAGAAGTGACTGATATTGTTGAAAAAGAAATGTTTACTTTTCAGGATCGTCCCGATAAAAATAATAAAGCGGATAGTTTAAGTTTGCGTCCAGAGGGTACAGCGAGTTGTGTTCGGGCTGGTATCGAACACGGTTTATTTTATAATCAAACCCAACGTTTGTGGTATATCGGGCCCATGTTTCGCCATGAAAATCCACAAAGAGGGCGATATCGCCAATTTCATCAAATCGGTGCTGAGGCTTATGGATTAGAAGGTCCTGATATTGATGCGGAAATTATTTTGATGACCGCACGTTTTTGGCAACAATTGGGTTTAGATAATTTTGAATTGCAAATTAATTCATTGGGTTCGGCGGAGGCACGGGCGACTTATCGTCAACAATTAGTGAATTATTTTTCTGATCATTGGGAACAATTGGATGAGGATAGTCAACGTCGTTTGCAAACGAATCCATTACGCATTCTTGACAGTAAAAATTCAGACTTGCAATCACTGATTGAAAATGCACCGCAAATCGTGGATTATCTTGATGAGGAGTCCGAAAATCATTTTACCGAATTAAAAAAATTGCTGGATCAAACCGGTGTGACTTACCGGGTTAATTCGCGTTTAGTTCGTGGATTGGATTATTATAATCGTACTGTGTTTGAGTGGGTAACACAGCAATTAGGCACACAAGGGACGGTTTGTGCTGGCGGACGTTATGATAGTCTGGTTGAACAGTTAGGCGGTAAACGACCAACCCCTGCTATCGGTTTTGCGCTAGGGCTTGAACGACTCGTTTTGTTATTAGCTCAAAGCGATTTACATAAAGATAAGGTGCCGGATGCTTATCTCATTATGGTTGGTGGCGAAACTGTGCAACGTCAAGGTTTTAGCTTAGCAGAATCATTGCGGGATACGTTGCCAAAATTGCGTTTGCTGACGCATTGCGGTGGGGGTAGTTTTAAAAGTCAATTTAAACGTGCTGATAAAAGTGGTGCCAAAATAGCGATTGTGCTTGGTGAAGATGAAATGGCAAAACAGCAAGTGACGCTAAAATATTTGCGTGAAGATCGACAACAAGTATTGATCTCACAATCTGAATTAGTCAATTATCTTAAATCAGTTATCAGTTATCAGTTATCAGTTAATGGCCCATAACTTTTGGGTTTGAGTCCTATTGAAAGGGTGCTGATTTAATATGATGTAACTTAATAATCAATAACTTATATTACAATTGACTCCAAAAAAATTTAATGTGAAATATATAATCAATTGATTTTAATATAAAAAAAGTACATCATATCGAATCAGCGCCCTATTGAAATTCCAAAAGTTTCATTTTTTTCAAAAGTAAGATTTAGGATTACGATAATTGATAATTGATAACTGATAATTGATAATTGATAACTGATAACTGGTAACTGGTAATTGATAATTGATAATTGATAATTGATAACTGATAACTGATAACTGAATAACAAGGAAACACTGTGGAAACTTACGAAACTGAAGAACAACAAGTTGAAGAACTGAAAAAATGGTGGAAGGAAAATGGCAAATCGGTGATTCTTGGTGTAGTCATTGGGTTTTCACTCTTAGGAGGTTGGCGTTGGTGGCAAACTTACACTGAGCAACAATCACAAATTGCTTCTAGCCTTTATGAACAAGTCATGTTTTCTTTAGAAAAAGAAGAGGAAGCCGAGAAAACGAATCAGATAGCCGGTAAACTCTTATCTGATCACAGTGGTAGTCCTTATGCTGTCCTTGCGGTACTCAACTTAGCACGTCAAGATTTAGAAAAAGACGATATTGACTCTGCTCATGCTCGCTTACAATGGGCAATGGACCAAAATAGTCACTTAACAGAATTGACGCATATTGCTCGTTTGCGTAAAACTCGGTTATTTTTGTCACAAGAAAAATGGACTGCCGCCAAAAACCTGATAACTGGAATTGAAGTTGCTCAATTTAAAGGGGCTTATGCGGAATTACGAGGCGATATAGCTGTGGCAGAAGGACGAATTGATGATGCTCGTACTGCCTATGATGAAGCTTTAGAAAGTGAAGATTTATCTATCCAACATCGTGAATGGGTACAAATGAAACGCGATGATTTGGGTCTTGAAAAGGTTGAGCGTATTGAAGCTAAGAAGCCTTTCTTTTCAGAATCCGGTAACCCAAGTACCGCACAAGACGATTCTTTAACAATCACGGAACCGGCACCGGCAACACCAAGCACCACACAAGAGAATAATTTAACGATTACTGAACCGGTGGCGACACCAGGCACCACGCTGGAGAATAGTTTAACGATCACTGAACCGGCTCCTGCGACACCAAGCACCACGCTGGATAACAGTTTAACGATCACTGAACCGGTGACACAAGACTAAAAAAAGACCAAAGTTAAAGCTTTGGACTCCATCTCCGTGCGTTGGAATCCAAAGCTTTAGCTTTCTTTGGAATATTTGGATAATAATTATGTTCACACGCTTCTTCTTATTACTCTGTAGTTTAATCCTCTTGGTGAGTTGTTCAACGAGCAAAGATAATACTGAACCACCCGCTCCCTTAGTCAAATTAACCCCTACCCTCACTTTAAAAACATTATGGACGGCCAATACCGGTGCTGATGTTGACAAAGATTTTCTGAAATTAATCCCTACAATCTATGAAAACCAATTATATACGGCTTCTTCAGCCGGACATTTGCGAATCTTTAATTTAACTGATGGCAAGCTAATTCGAGAATACAAAATAGATATTTCCATATCTGGGGGCCCTGGCGTAGGTGAAGAGTTAATATTGGTAGGTAGCCCAAAAGGTGAAGTGGTTGCACTTTCTGAAAAAGATGGCACCGAATTATGGCGTATTCAACTCTCTAGCGAAATATTAGCCGTACCACGTATCAATCAAGGCGTTGTCGTCGTGCGTACCCTGGATGGCAAATTATTTGGTATTGATAGTAAAAATGGCAATCGTTTATGGGTTTATGAATCGCGGGTTCCGCTTCTCACTTTACGTGGTACCAGTTCACCAATTCTTTACCAGGATTTTATTTTTGCGGGCTTTGACAATGGTAAAATAGTTGTTTTAGAACTAGATACCGGTAAAGTACGTTGGGAATATGCGGTGGCTGTCGCACGTGGACGTACTGAATTGGAACGGATGGTTGATATTGATGCTGATCCATTGCTCATTAATGATATGCTCTATGTCACTAGCTATCAAGGGCCAACCATTGCGATTGATATGAGAAAAGGCAAATTATTATGGAAAAAGAAATTATCTTCTTATGCTGGTATAGGTGCCGACTATGACTACCTTTATGTTAGCGATACGCAAGGACATCTTTGGGCTTTAGATCGTTATTCTGGAAAGGATTGGTGGAAACAAGAAAAACTTCAGGCACGGCATTTAACGGCCCCAGTCAGTATAGGCGACTACGTGGTGGTGGGTGATTTTGAAGGCTATTTGCATTGGATGCGTCGAGACGATGGACAATTTTTGACGCGCTACCAAATCGACAAAGCCAGTATTAAAATGCCGCCGCTGGTAGTCAATGATATGTTGATTGCTTATAATATTGAAGGAAAAATCGTGGCGTTGCAACCTGAATCAAAATGAAGTTTGTTCTCGTTTTGGAGGAGTAAAAAATGCTATTTCTTAAAGAAATAGTATTTTTAGAAAAGTTAAAATACTTTTATTTACCTACATACAATTTCCTCTTCAATCTTACACTGAGTACAACGAATTACGGGGATAAGCGAAACGAAGTCAGGTAGGTCGGGTTAGCGTAGCGTAACCCGACAACCTTATGAACAAAAATGAAATAACTTCACCTTTTAACCTCTCGCCCTGGTTGTTGAGCTTGTCGAAACATGGGAGAGATATGAGAGAGGGCCCCATAAAGTTCCAAATGCGTTCCCAGTTAGAGCAACGAGGAAAATAACTCACCAATAATAAGAGAAACAATACTTAGAAATGAGAATTCAATAAAACCCGATACTAAACCTGACCGGTTTTTAAAACCTGTCAGGTTTGGCATAAAAGTTTTGGAAGTTATTAAATCCTCATTCCTTAGACTCATTAACGACAAATCTTACCGCTTAATCACTTCTTGTATGGTTTGTGCTGTCAATAAACGATCTGCATATTTTAGCAGGGTTTCCGTATCTAGCTTAAGGAGAGTTGCCTGTGTTTGTGCTTCTAAAGCACCAAATTTATTTTCCAATAAACGTATCAACAACGTGGCTTCACCTTCTTTACGTCCTTCTTTGCGTCCTTCTTTGCGTCCTTCTTCACGCCCTTCTTCTTTTGATTGTTCAAACCAATTATCAGTGGTGACAGCTAACATATTTTCCACCTCCTGTAAATCAATAAATTCGGGTAATTCCACACCCGGTAAATGGCGTGGCAATTTAACCCGTCGAAACCAGGTTCTAAATGCCAAGCTTAAACTCGCTGGCGCACCGGTTAACCATTTTTTCAGTAAAACGAGAGCGTTTTGAGTTTCTGGTTTGGTACGACTTTTTTCCAATCGAAATAATATCGCGGCCAAATTCTTTAACTTTGACTTCAGTTCTTCATTGGTATAATCATGGCATTCATCCATCACCAAATATTCTAAATGGGGCGCATATCTCTTCATGCCAAACGGAAAGGGAGCAATCAGCTCACTGATTTCTTTTTTGGCATACCAACGATCCTCACCGTTATAGAGTACCAATGGCAAAACGGGCGGCAATTTTCCCTCTTGAGATAAAGTGTTACTTTTAATCAAATCTTGATAGAGCATTCCAAGATAAACCATGAGACGCACTGCCATAAAACGATCAACACTGGATTGAAATTCGATTAATAAGTAAATATATAGCCATTCATCAAGATGATGCCAACGCACTTTCCAAACAATATCGTCTTCTCTATCACGTAAATCGTCACTGACATAGCTACCACTGGCTTTTTCCAACGTGTTAAAATCTAATTCTTTGACCCATTTTTGTGAGATGAAGCCTCGCAGTAAATCTTCAATCATCCGAGGGTGTGAAAAAAGCTGTTTGTAACTATTGTCATGTTCATCATAATAAGTTTTTGGCATCGTTATTTATCGCACAACATTGAAAAATCGCATTATAAACGGACTTAAAAAGAAAAATCAAGCACTTGTTTACTTAATCACTTCTTGTATGGTTTGTGCTGTCAATAAACGATCTGCATATTTTAGCAGGGTTTCCGTATCCAGCTTAAAGAGAGTTGCCTGTGTTTGTGCTTCTAAAGCACCAAATTTCTTTTCCAATAAACGTATCAACAAGGTGGCTTCACCTTCTCTTAGTCCGGCTTCGCGTCCTTCTTCTCTTGATTGTTCAAACCAATTATCAGTGGTGACAGCTAACATATTTTCCACCTCCTGTAAATCAATAAATTCGGGTAATTCCACACCCGGTAAATGGCGTGGCAATTTAACCCGTCGAAACCAGGTTCTAAATGCCAAGCTTAAACTCGCTGGCGCACCGGTTAACCATTTTTTCAGTAAAACGAGAGCGTTTTGAGTTTCTGGTTTGGTACGACTTTTTTCCAATCGAAATAATATCGCGGCCAAATTCTTTAACTTTGACTTCAGTTCTTCATTGGTATAATCATGGCATTCATCCATCACCAAATATTCTAAATGGGGCGCATATCTCTTCATGCCAAACGGAAAGGGAGCAATCAGCTCACTGATTTCTTTTTTGGCATACCAACGATCCTCACCGTTATAGAGTACCAATGGCAAAACGGGCGGCAATTTTCCCTCTTGAGATAAAGTGTTACTTTTAATCAAATCTTGATAGAGCATTCCAAGATAAACCATGAGACGCACTGCCATAAAACGATCAACACTGGATTGAAATTCGATTAATAAGTAAATATATAGCCATTCATCAAGATGATGCCAACGCACTTTCCAAACAATATCGTCTTCTCTATCACGTAAATCGTCACTGACATAGCTACCACTGGCTTTTTCCAACGTGTTAAAATCTAATTCTTTGACCCATTTTTGTGAGATGAAGCCTCGCAGTAAATCTTCAATCATCCGAGGGTGTGAAAAAAGCTGTTTGTAACTATTGTCATGTTCATCATAATAAGTTTTTGGCATCGTTATTTATCGCACAACATTGAAAAATCGCATTATAAACGGACTTAAAAAGAAAAATCAAGCACTTGTTTACTTAATCACTTCTTGTATGGTTTGTGCTGTCAATAAACGATCTGCATATTTTAGCAGGGTTTCCGTATCCAGCTTAAAGAGAGTTGCCTGTGTTTGTGCTTCTAAAGCACCAAATTTCTTTTCCAATAAACGTATCAACAACGCGGCTTCACCCTCTCTGCGCCCCTCTTCTCTTGATTGTTCAAACCAATTATCAGTGGTGACAGCTAACATATTTATTACCTCTTTTAAAATTGATTTAGTATAACGAATTTAAACCAATCACAACGAATAAAATATAAAGGGTTTGGAAGACCAATAAGCGAGAGGCAAAAATTCCATTTTTGAAAGTAATTTAGTATTATTTTATACAATAATATAAATTTTGGATTAATCAATTAAAAATTTGGAGACGATTTTTTATGCTTGACTGGCTAATAACTTTTATAGCAAATGACTGGACTCAAAGAATTGCAACATTCATTGGTGGAGCAGCTGTAATATTAGGATTTTTATCTTATCTTTCAAAGTTCCTTAAAAATACAACTCCAATAGAAACAAATAAAATTAAGCATAGCCGATTTAATGGTTTCTTGTTTCCTCGCCGTTACAACCAACATGTCATCTACGAACATCGTATGTTTAATGTGCGCGGTTTACGCACACAGGGGACTTTTACGCTGCAATTGGAAAAGGTGTTTGTGGAGTTACGCATTGCCCATTCGCATAATCCGCAAAAAATTCAGGTGAATCCAGTCTTTGCCAAGGAATTTACGGATAGTCACCCGATTTGGGATTTTTTAAAATTTAAATCGGATGATACCTTGGTATTGGGGATTATTGGTGCGCCGGGCTGTGGTAAAACGACCTTGTTGCAACATATTGCGTTGATTTTTGCCAGTAAACAGCAGAGACGGTATAAGATGCCAGCGCATATTCCATTATTGTTGTTTTTACGCCAACATGTCCAGAAAATTACCGCTGATAAAACCATCAATTTAGCGGAGTTAGCGCAAGCGCATTTTACGGCTAAAGATATCGATCCGCCAGCCGATTGGTTTGCTAAACAATTGAATAGTGGGCAATGTTTGGTATTGTTGGATGGTTTGGATGAAGTAGCGGATTTAGAGCAGAGAAAAAAGGTTTCGGAATGGGTGGATGAACAGGTAGTGAAATATCCACACTGTCAATTTGTGATTACTTCGCGGCCCCAAGGCTATTTAACGGCTCCCGTGGAACGAGCGAATGTGTTGGAAGTACAACCCTTTAATACTGATCAAGTCAAAAAATTTATTCATGCTTGGTACTTGGAAAATGAAGTCATCAGTTTTGGGCATAAAATAGATGATGGTATTCGCCATCGGGCGCGGGATGCCGCCGATGATTTGATTCAACGGTTACGGGGCTTGCCGGCTTTGAGTGAGTTGACGGTTAATCCGTTATTGTTGACAATGATTGCGATGGTGCATCGGTATCGGGGGCAGTTACCCGGTCGCCGAGTGGAATTGTATGCCGAGATTTGTGATGTGTTGTTAGGGCATTGGCGACAAGCTAGAGGTATTGAATATCGTTTGACGGCTGCCCAAAAACGAGTGGCTTTACAACCATTGGCTGCGTATATGATGCAGAATAACCAGCGAGATATTCGTATCGACGACATTAAAACCGTGATTGCTCAACCTTTGCAATCAGTCAGTAACGACTCTGTCAAAGATTTTTTAGCAGATGTGCAAGCGAGTAGTGGTTTATTTTTGGAAACTGAAATTGGCGAATGGCGATTTGCCCATTTGACTTTTCAGGAATATTTAGCCGCTTGTCATTTTTTGCAACAGAAATTGCCGTTGGATTGGAGTGTTGATGACAGTTGGTGGCATGAAACGTTGCGTTTATATGCGGCACAAGGGGATGCAACCTTGTTGGTGCAGGCTTGTTTGGAAAGCAATACGATTGCGGCTTTGACTTTAGCGGCGGATTGTTTGGAAGAAGCGTTAATATTGGATGCAACAATACGTCAGCAGCTAGAAACGCGGTTAATCAATGATTTGGAATCTGAGGATGTTGCTAGACGTAAATTGGCGGCGGAAGTACGTTTGCGGCGGCGTTTGAAAAATTTGCAACGCATAGATGAACAACGAGAAATTGATTTGGACTATATTACTTGTGCAGAATATCAGTTGTTTTTGGATGACAAACGAGCAGAAGGTAAATATTATCAACCCAAACATTGGACAGCAAATATTTTTTCCAAAGGAACAGCTAAATCTCCTGTATGCGGAATATGTGCTGAAGATGCAGAAATTTTTTGCGAATGGCTTACACAAAAGCAAATTGGTGGAATATGTTATCGTTTACCACAACCTCACGAGGCACAAGAATATCCTCCTAATTTTACTCAAAAATTATTAGTAACATGGTGCAAAAAAGAGAACACTTATAGTCTAAATTGGTTAATTGAGAATAACAAACAAAAAGATAAAATTCATGAAACATTAAAAAGAATTTCTGACATACCATGGTCACTTGGACGTTATGCTCGAACAATTGCAATTGCAATTGCCCTTGATATATCTTTTCCTTTTGAACGTCTTCGTGTTTTTACTCGTTATCTTGATGCAGTTTATGATCCTCTTCTCAAGAATAGTTCTAATAATGACCTTGCTCTTGGTATGGAACTTCATCTTGATCATGCTCGTTTTCATGCTTATGATTTGTTAAGTATGTTGGTTAATGACTCAATTTACCAAGCAATCAAGGAAAAACAATTTGAGAAGGCAAGAACGCTTATTGAAAAAACACAATCCAAGTGTAAATCTGATCTTACACGAAACAGATTATTTCCTTTAGTGGAAAATCTCTTAGCTTGTATTGACGCTAAAACTGTTCCAACTCAACGGCAAACATATATAAAATATGTTGAGCAACTTTCACATTTATTTGAAGTTGGTTCTAATGAATTAAAAAACCTCAATATTCCAGTTAAACTACTGGCAAAATACCAAAAAATGTTTGCAAAATCTACAATTGGCAATGATCAAATCGAACAAAAATCTGCACAAAGGTCTTTTCATGAACAACTTCGGCAATTGAAAAAGATTATAAAGCAAGAACAAAGTAAAATGACTGAACAACTTGCAGAATCTACCTTAATTGGCTATAACCAAACGAAACAAAAATCTGTGCAAAAGTACAATCGTGAACAAATTTGGCAATTAGAAATTGCTATAACACGAGAACAAGGCAAACTGCCGGCGTGGGAAGGGATTCGGATTGTTCGGGAGAAAAAGCTTTAATTTGATTGTCTGATTCAGACTATTTAAGAATTTTCAAAATCATTCGTTACTGGTTCGGTTTTAATCTTGTAAATCCTTTAATCCGTTTTATCTTGTTCAAAAACTAAGGGATTCAGATTTCATTTCAAATTTTGTTAAAATTTTGATATTTTAATAATTGTTTCAATAATTTTTTCACTAGATATGATCACACAACAACCCCATGATCAATTTGCCAAGCAATTTCTGGCTGAATTGTTTGAACCGTTAAATGGCGAAGTCAGAGTCAATTATGAAATCCATGCTGAAAGACGTTATGTTGATATTTACTTTTCACCACCGGCAATGATAACGAAAAATGTGCATTTTAAAGCATTAGGATTACTTGGAAAAATGCTTGAAGCCCGATGTCTTTTGGAACCCTTTCGCAGTCCGCCGAATCAAAGTGATGTGAACAACTGTATTCTCAAATTGTTGTCTGTACATAACGAAGTACAAAACCATCAAGTTCGGCAGGGTGAAAATCCGTTGCCTCAAGAACAGTTGCCTCGTTTATGGATTTTAGCTACCTCAGTATCTGAACCACTCTTGGACAATTATGGTACTCAGCCTAATTTGTTTTGGGGCAAAGGCATTTACTTTCTTCATGAACCCTTTTTGACCGCCCTTGTTGCGATTGATCGTTTACCGATCACACCCCAAACTCTTTATTTAAGAATGTTGGGAAAAGGTTCAACACAACAGCAAGCGATTAAGGAATTTTTAACCCGATTTCCTCAAACAGAATCGCTTGGTCAATATGTGTTAGAATTATTAACCAAATACCGTATCTATCTAGAAACACAAGATAAATTAACCGAAGATGAGAAGGAATTATTAATGAACTTAGAATCGACTTATCTCAAATGGAAAGAAGACCATCGACAACAAGGCTTACAACAAGGTTTACAAGAAGGCTTACAAGAAGGACGTTTAGAAGGTCAACGTATTTTTGTGGAACAGGCATTGAAACTTCGGTTTGGGACAATTGACGATAGCTTGTCACCACTGGTTGATCCTTTGCTCAAATTGAACCCAGAAGAATCCTTACGCTTACTCATGCAAGCCTCTCGTGAAGAATTGGTGGCTAAATTCAGTCATTAAAATCAAAGTATGTAACGAGCGTAGGGTGCATTCCACGCACCATTGAATTACCTCAAGATAGAATTTCCTTAGTTTTGAAAATCAATATGATATGAAAATTGGTCCTTATACTTTAAAAAACTGTCTCATCCTCGCACCGATGGCTGGCGTGACGGATCGTCCTTATCGGCAATTGTGCAAACAATGGGGTGCTGGGATGGCAGTATCAGAAATGATTTCTTCCAATTCTCTGCTGTGGGGCAGCGAAAAAACCAAACGTCGTGCTAATCATGAAGGGGAAACCGAACCGCGTTGTATTCAAATTGCTGGTGCTGATCCTGAATTAATGGCAAAAGCGGCACAGTATAATGTCGATAATGGCGCGCAAATTATTGATATTAATATGGGGTGTCCGGCTAAAAAAGTGTGCCATGTGATGGCTGGTTCGGCGTTGTTAAAAGATGAAGGGTTGGTGGGTAAAATTCTGGAAGCGGTTGTCAAAGCGGTAGAGGTACCAGTGACGTTAAAAATACGCACTGGTTGGGATAAAGAACATCGTAATGGGGTGCGTATTGCCCAAATCGCCGAGCAAGCGGGTATTCAAGCGTTGGCTGTGCATGGGCGCACTCGTGCCTGTCAATTCAGTGGTGATGCGGAGTATGAAACGATTGCCGCTATCAAAGCAACTATTAAAATTCCAGTGATAGCTAATGGTGATATTGATAATCCAGAAAAAGCAAAAAAGGTATTAAATTATACTGGCGCAGATGCGGTGATGGTAGGGCGAGCAGCACTTGGACAACCTTGGCTGTTTCGAGAGATGGAACATTATTTAAATACTGGGGAAAAATTACCTTCACCTTCCATTATGGAAATTCAAGATATTCTGTTAGGTCATATCGAAAATCTGTATCAATTTTATGGTGAATATACGGGGATACGAATGGCCCGTAAGCATTTATCCTGGTATAGCAAAGGACAACCCCATAGTGCTACCTTTCGTTATACCGTCAATCGAGTAACCAGTCGTCGTGAGCAAATGGATTTAACACAAGCATTTTTTGCACAATTGGCTATGGCTTCTTCCTAGAAAGTAGGTTGAGTTAGCGAAGCGTAACCCAACTTCTCGTTCAATGTTATTAGGTTATACTTCGCTAACCCAACCGACTTGTGGATGAAGAACAGTTGAAAACAGGGGGAGGGATTTATTTTTTCCAAGTCCCTTAGCTTTGGAAACACAATCGAAGTTCAAAGCGTTAACTTTGGATATTTTTAGGATTAGAATGGATTGAAAGCTGGAGACGTTGCCGCACGGCTTCATATAAACATATCCCGGTTGCAACAGAAACATTGAGGCTTTTTATTTTGCCTAATGAGGGAATGCGTACTAATATATCGCAGGTTTCTTTTGTTAAACGACGTAAACCGGTCCCTTCGGAACCAAACACAAAAGCTAAGGGCCCTGTTAAATTCGTTTCAAACAGACTTTCTTGGCTATTTTCATCAGTACCAACGATCCATACCCCTTGCTCTTGTAGCCATCGTAAAGTTCTTGCTAAATTGGTGACTTCGATTAAAGGAACATTATCGGCAGCACCACAAGCAACAGCATGTACTATTGACGTTAATTTCACCGCGTTATTTTTAGGGACAATAATGGCTTGAATCCCAGCAACATCAGCCGTTCGCAAACAGGCCCCTAAATTATGGGGGTCTTGTACTTCATCAAGCACTAATAAAAAGGGAGGTTCTGTTAAAGAAGCCAATAATTCTTCTAAGGTGGGTTGCGTTTGGATTTGGCGATTCATTTTGCAACGAATAACAATTCCTTGATGACGAGCGTTTTCTGTGAGTTTATCTAGCGTTTTTTTGGTAACCGGGTGAATGGCAATGTGTTGTTGTTTGGCTTTTTTTAACAACACTTGTGATTTAGCATCATTTCGTTCTTCTTGTGTCCAAATTTCTAGGACACGACTGATATCATTTTCAAAGATTTGTTCTATGGCATGTAAGCCAAAAACGAGATCATCTTTTTTCAATTTAAACCTACCTTCCTTTGCGAATGGGGAATTGGAAATGGCGAAACATGGGTTGAAAAAAGCGTTTTAGGTATTTTTTTGGGGATACTAACTGTGATAAGGGATACCACAGCATCAATGGCTCATCGTTATACAAAAGTATTTAAGTATTTCAAATAAAACTCTATTTCGTAGGGTGGGTAGAGCGGGAGCGAAACCCACCATTCTCAAGGATTCTACGTTTAACTAATTTCCAAAATTTGAATGTCCAAACCTGCCAGGTTTTAAAAACCTGCCAGGTTTTAAAATAAATTTGGGACTTCTTCAAAATAAAAATCACATTTTCTTGATAAACCAATTACCAACAAATTTAAAGGATTCTGAGAAAAAGAGCAATAGGTTTTGTCCTGTTGTCGCAATTTTGGTTGCCCATTCTGAAAGCCATTCATGAATAGTCGTTACTTTTTTGGTTGTAATGGTATCCTTTTCCAAAGTAAATTGTTCACACCATTGTTCAATTCTCAAAGAAATCTCAAGTTTGTTATCTTCTCGCTTCTTCAGTTTGTTCGCAAAAAATTTCAGTAAACTATAACATTCAGCATGATTCTGTATGGTATGAATAACTTTCAACCATTCACCTTCAGTCAATGAGACATGGCGACTTCTTAATTCAACCGTAATTTCATCTCGTGTGAGTTTGGGTAATCTTTGTTTACTTAATTTTAAGTCTAAACGATGTCTATGATTCTCAACAAAAATAATCGATTTGTCATAAGGTTGACTGGTGACACACACTAATAATATTTGAGATTGACGAGTGATTTTTGCTAATTGATTGAAAAAATTAATATTAAATTTTTTATCACGCTGTGAATTATTTAATAACTCATCGAAATTGTACAGTAAAAAAATGCTCGGTTTAGCTTGTTTTTCAAGTTGTGTAATTAATTCCTCAAATTCTATAGGTTTTTTACTTAACTTCAATTGCCGACATAACATCTGCATTAGCCCATCATAATTGGTTGTATATTCTTTCATATCAACCAAAACGATTTTGGTATTTGTTAATAACCGACTATTTTTTATATTTTCTAATAACCGCTTCCTGCCATATCCAACCGGTGCAATCAAATTAATTGAAGTTTCTTTTCGTAATAAATTAATAAGATTATTGGTAAATGAGGGACGTAAGTCATGAGTAGCCATATTTAATTTTCCAGTTTAAAAATAAAATCTTATGGTTAAAGTTTAAATATGGCATATTAAAGCAAAAAACATACCTAGTAAATGATTACTGATGAAATGTCCAAAGCTTGGAGTCTATTTCGATGCTAAAGTTTCTGAGAAATTTTAGCCTAGAATACTTTAGCTTTGGACCTGAGATAAATCAACTTGTCGTTCCTGTGACATATTAAATCCGCAATAGAGTGTGATTAACAAACCTTGTATCCCCATAACCGCGAAAGTGAGCAATTGCAAAACGATTGAATAGGCAACGGCTAATGTTTCGTCAATACCATATAATCCCAACGCTAAAACACAAGCGACTTGGTAAACGCCGACATAACCGGGCGCGGAAGGTATAGAAATACTTAACAATAAAAACACACCGATTGTTAAACCGGCTTCAAAAGGCAAATCCCAGCCAAATGCTCCCATCATTTGCCACATCCAAAAATAATCCAACAAAAAGACTAAAGTAGTCAGCGACAAAACAATCACTAAATTGCCGGTATGGCGAAATGCTTGAACACCTTCAAGTCCGTGTAACAATCCTTCTTGTAACCGTTTTTGCCATTTACCTTGTGTTGTCCAACGTTGCACCAACGTATGTAAACGATCGGCAACCAATGTTAATAAAACCAACCCCAGCATAGCAAAAATAAAAAGACCAACAACGCTTTTACCCACCATCGGATCAATTCGACTCGCATGTATCCAAAGCACCATCATTGTGAAAATACCCACGATAATCATATCTAACATGCGATCAATCACGGCACTTGTTACTGCTCGTCCTAAAGGTAATGGTGTAAAATGATGAATAGCCACGATTTTTAGCACTTCACCAGCCCGTGCGGGATAAACTATATTGCCTAAATAACCAATATTAACGGCTTGCCAAAAGTGCTTAAAATTTGTCAAAGGCATTCGCGCCACCAAATTCCAACGTAACGAGCGTAGCGCAATATTAATCATTACAATAATAGCAGCCAACAGGATTTCTAGTAAGCTGACAGTTTTGATAGCCGTAAAAAATGCGGTCCAATCTAAGCGTGAAAATAAAATAATTAATAAGGTAGCACTCAGCAACAGACCAAAAATAATGAAAAAGTTTTTTGAATTCATAGAATAGAAAAAATTGAGGTGAGATAAAGCCAGAAAAGAGATTACCAACAAATACCATTTCTTGAAGAAATAGTATTTGTAATTTGTAAGGGACTCAATTTATTTTGGAAAATCAAAACCAAAATTTTTAATACCGCCCTAAATTTTGAAAATCTCGAATATAACCCCCCAGTTTTTTTAATGCCCTTTCCCGTTGTTTTGGCAGGATTAATTGATCTATTTGCAAAATCATCGTTTTAGTAGCTTTTTCCATCTGCTCAAATTTTTCTTTGTATTCAGGTGGATAAGCCACTTCTGGGTTGAACAACCAAAACTTTAAATGCGCCTCTATTTCAGAAGGAGACTTTTTTTCGCGTAACAGGGTAATCATTTCTTTCCGTCGCATTTGCCGATAATTAGCCCAATCATCTTTGATATCGGGTAATACCATACTTAACGCTCTGATGCGATATATCTGAGCTTTACTCAAGCGACCAAACCAATCTTCCATGTTTTCAATGGTTTCATCGGCTCGTTCTTCCAATTGCCGTTTAATTTTTTCCGGCGATTTTTCGACTTTGGGTCCTTGATTATCTTTTATGACCGTTTTCTCGAAATGATCAATTTGATCTTTTTTCAACATCGCCAAAAAATAAACGGTATCTGCTAAAAGACGTTTAAATAAAACTTGACGACGTGCATCAAAATTATCAAAAGCCCAATCCAGTTCTTCCTCAGTCAAGCCATTTTTGGCTTTTGCCTTAAACATGAGCAAAAAATGGGCGTACAAAGACATTTCGGATTGACGATGCCATGTCAAATGATCCCGTAACCGATTTTTTAAAAAACTTCTTTGCTCAGACGTTATATCAAAATAATGATTAGTGCGATTGATAATTAACCAATCTGCATGATCATAAATAAGTTCTGTCGTACTACAGCCGATTAATCCAGATAAACCCAAAAAAATAATTGTCAATCTAGTGAAAGTACAACGAATTTGCGAAATCAACGAATTTTTTATACGCATATATTTCAAAGTTAAAAGTCCATCAAAAATAATCAAAGGGAATCAAAAAATTCCCCTTGTCCCCCTTTGATATCGGGGCTTAGGGCAGGCTGTGCAGTTTGAGCTTTATTTAGCCAATATTTTTCAGGCTATATTTATGTTCACGATCTCTCCCTCCCCCTAACCCCCTCCCGCTGGGAGGGGGGACCGCTCAGTGGAATTTTCCTATTATTAGCTAACACAAAAAATAATAGATAATATAGTCATTTATCATTTTTGCCAAAGAATAGCAAAATGCTGCCGCGCGGTCCCCCCTCCCAGCGGGAGGGGGTTAGGGGGAGGGAGAGATCGTGAACATCAAAAGCAGATGAAAAAATAAGGTCCAAAAAGCTCAAACTGCACAACCTAGGGCTTAGGGTCAGCCACGCCTGCCCAGGGTGATAAAAATTAAGTGCTTTGTCGAATCAAAAATGGATTTCTTTTTTGTGCCATCCATAAAAAAACAATCAGTTATTGAAGTTTTTTTCATTAACAATTAACAATTAACAATTAACAATTAACAATTAAGATAGTCCGTATTCTTACATTTTTATCAGAGAAATCAAATTTTGTTTTTTTTATAAGGGGGGATATAGAGGGAATTTTTTCTTTGTCAGTTTCTGGTTAGCCATTCGCTATCACCATTCACTATTTGCTAAATTTGACAATGCCAATTTCCGCTTCAGGATGAGTTTTTTTAATTAACAGGCTTATTTCATCAACCTTTTTAGTGAGAATATCAAGAATCAATAGTATCTGTCCTTCTGCAATCTTAGCTTGAAAATCTTCTAATTCATGGTTAGGAATATCACGGGCAATCAACGCTGATAGAAACAGCCCAAAACCAGCACCCACAATAGTCATTGCTATAACTGCCTCAAAATTTAGCACAATACCAGCAGGTGGAAAAGTCATCGTTAACAAGCCACTTAATAAACCAGCAACTCCACCAACACCTGCCCCTAATTCCAAACCGTAAGCCAATTCAGTTTTTTGCAACGCAGATGCTTTATGTAAGTCATCAAGTGGAATATCATGGCGAGCAATCACATGAATATGACGTTCAGTCACTCCACTCTCTCGTAATTCAGCAACCAACTGTTTACAATGCTCAACATCCGGTAAGGTAAAATAAAGTTTTCTACGCATAGTCAGTTCCTCAATATTTTAAATCGTTCCGAATTTTAATCGGGTAAGGAAACGTAACTTATAATAGCATTGTTACAAACATTTGCTATTTTATGCGAAGATATGACAGTTGAAAAAATTATACTCAACACCGGCATAAATTATATGTTGGTGTAGGTCGGGTTAGCAAAGCGTAACCCAACTGCAACGATATAATCAATGGGTTATAAAAAACAACGAACACCTATGATTTATTGATAGTGCGTAAGGAAAAGGCAATCAATAAAATACGTGTTTTAAAATAGAAATTGCTACAAACACTGAAAACACTGGAGAACTCTGTAAGTCTTTGAAAATACTATACGCAAAAAAGTCTCTACCGTTTTCAGTACAAATAGTATTTCTTAAAGAAATACTATTTGTTAATAGTGCGTAATTATTTAGGAAAGATGTCTACTGTTGGCAAAATTATGTCGCTCTTGAGAAGAAAATTTTGCCATAGACTTTATAACAAGAATTTATCATATATAATAATTAATTAAATCAAAAATATCTTATAAACGGGTATTCATCTATAAAACTTTATTGACCATTCATCTAAAGGAATAACTTCATGGCTGACGATTTAAGCGAAAGTGCATTATATTACCACCGTTTTCCAACCCCGGGTAAATTAGCCATTCAAGCGACTAAACCCCTTGCTAATCAACGCGACTTAGCATTAGCTTATTCGCCCGGCGTTGCCGCCCCTTGTTTAGAGATTGTCCGCGATCCAAAAGAAGTTTCTACAGTCACTTCACGCGGCAACTTAGTAGCTGTGATTACTAATGGTACGGCTGTTCTTGGTTTAGGTAATATCGGTGCTTTAGCTTCTAAACCGGTAATGGAAGGCAAAGCGGTACTGTTTAAAAAATTCGCTGGCATTGATGTGTTTGATATTGAAATCAATGAAACCGATCCAGAAAAATTAGTCGATATTATTGCTGGATTAGAACCCACATTTGGTGCCATTAATTTAGAAGATATAAAAGCACCAGAATGTTTTTTGGTCGAGCAAAAATTGAAAGAGCGCACCAACATTCCAATCTTCCATGATGATCAACATGGTACTGCCATTTGTGTTAGTGCGGCAGTAATCAATGGTTTGCGGTTGCTAGGTAAAGAACTATCAGCCGTCAAATTAGTCACTTCTGGGGCCGGTGCTGCTGCTATTGCTTGCTTAAATTTACTCGTCAACTTAGGCATTCAAAAAGAGAACATTCTTCTCACAGACTCAAAAGGTGTAGTCTATAAAGGCCGCATGGAAAATATGGACCCTTATAAAGCCGCTTATGCTGTTGAAACCGATAAGCGAACTTTAAGCGATGCGATTGAAGGCGCAGATATTTTTCTCGGTTTATCCGTTGGCGGTCAACTAAAACCAGAAATGGTTGATAAAATGGTTGAACAACCCTTGATTCTCGCATTGGCCAATCCAACCCCAGAAATCATGCCCGAAGAGGCTCGTGCTGTTCGTCCCAAAGCCATTATTGCAACTGGCCGTTCCGATTATCCCAATCAAGTCAACAACGTACTCTGTTTTCCGTTTATCTTTCGCGGCGCATTGGATGCCGGAGCCACGCAAATCAATCAGGAAATGCAATTAGCCTGTGTGCGTGCCATTGCCGATTTAGCCATGAGTACCGCTGCTGATCTAACTACAGCCGATGCTTCCGAAGTATTAGCGCAAGCTTACGGTGGAGAAGAGTTACATTTTGGCCCAGAGTATATTATTCCAAAACCGTTCGATCCACGTTTGATTACCAATATTCCACCGGCTGTCGCTAAAGCCGCCATGGAAAGTGGCGTTGCAACGCGCCCCATTAAAGATTTTGAAGTCTATCAAGAATGGTTAGCACAATACATGCACCGTTCCATTAATGTGATGAAAGGCGTATTTGCACGCGCCAAAGAAAATTCCCAACGGATTATTTTTTCTGAAGGTGAAGATCGGCGCGTGTTGCGGGCAGTGCAGGTATTAACCGAAGAAAAATGTGTTTATCCGATAGTGGTTGGTAGACATCAAATCATTAACCAGCGTCTAAAACAACTTCGTCTGAATATTCGTCCTGATGTGGATTTTGAGTTAGTTGATCCACAAGATGACAACAATCATCGTGAGTTAGTAGAAGAAT
>Ga0233403_10000368_pt1 | contig 21350 bp, 15 predicted proteins | sample Na_oxic_1_MG_FD_179866 | JGI IMG/M metagenome (GOLD analysis project Ga0233403, IMG submission 179866) | Seawater microbial communities from Saanich Inlet, British Columbia, Canada - Na_oxic_1_MG | ecosystem: Environmental > Aquatic > Marine > Inlet | place: Canada: British Columbia | collected...
CACCATCTAAGCTTAAGGGGCCGGCTACAAATCTCATTAAAATATTGGGGCAGGCAAAAAAATACAAAGCCGGCCCCCTACAAATCTTTATTTAAATTAAGGGGCCGGCAACAAAAACACTTACCCACCCTACAAATATTATTTAAATCAAATACTTAAAGACTTGTGTATAACGATGAGGGTGCAACCTGGGGTTGCCAAAAAAATTATAAAAGTTAAATTTATTCCAGCAAAGAGTATATGCTTCCAAAGGGCTTAATCCTGAGGTTAAATTCTGTAGGAGAGAGTTTTTGAGAAAATAATTGATGAAAATGTTCACGAAAATGAACACGACTATCAACTGTCAATACGGCAGAATTTTCTGATTGCACGCCTTCTATATAAATCGTAATATCTACCATCTCTTTCCACCTATCAAACCTTGTAGCCAAGCTTGTCCAGCCAGATAATCCTCGTTCCACTCGTCAAACTCATCAGGGGATTTAACAACTGTTTCATTCTCATGATTTTTTTCAAATATTAAAATGTCATCAATATCGAACGAATTGAGTAATAATGGTGAGTGCGTCGCTTCATCCTGACTTCAACAAACGAATAAAACCAGCTTGTTCAAAGTGGTGAACCGTCGTTAAGGCTTCCCTCAGATGACGTTTACGCATAATAACAAAACTAGAACAATCAACTAAACTCCAATTCTTATCTTCACGCTGAGTTAGCAATTGCCATGTTTGGCTATCAAGGGTTACGTCTATATGAACAATTTCAACCAAGGGTGAATTTTTTAAACTGTTAATGAACTCAATCGTTTGGCTTCTCGGAATGCGAAGTGGACTGCAATGCAACCAGTTCAGTAATAATGTAGTTAGTGGTAATCAATTTTTGATGTTGTTGTCGCACTTGACGATAAATTTTAGCAGCGAGTGCATGATGCGTTAGGTTTGGGTCAATTAATTCAGCCCATCCAGAAGTATCAACAAAAATATCAGACATTTAATGATCCTCATGTTTGTTAAGGATTGATTGTCCCAGATATTTGTCATGTTCATCAGCCCAATCGGGAATATTGCTCTTAAATGCGCCAATGAATTTTTCTAAAGGATCAATTTCCTGCTGTTGAGTTATCCTCTTCAACCACTGAACGGCTAAAGTTTCAGGCTGTTGCCCCGTTTGATTTGCCGTTTTTAGGAGCAATTGATAAACATTTTCTGGTATATCTAATGTGAGTGAGTATCCCATTTTTAATGACCTTTATTTGATTAAGGACTTCAAATTTGAAAACGGATAGGTGGTAAGGTTCGATATCTTAAGTATATTGACAATATCACATTCCATTTAATCAGCGTGAAATAAAGTTTTTGTTTGCCTCAACTTTTGCGTGAAATAGATTTGTTCAAATCTTCATTTTCTGTTTTTAATCCTGTTGATGACTACATTAATTTGTATGATTTTAACAGATTTTATTCTAAAAATGAGAACTCTGAACAAATCGTTTTCTGAACGCTTGTTCATTTAATCTCAGTCAAAACAAAAATTGTCATGAAGCGTGACTTTTTCGAGTTTAGGCGTTCATGAGTTCATTCTATTTTATCACGCTAAGCAACTTGGCACCTTTGCGCCGTTGCCTCTTTGCGTGGATCAAACATCACAGATTGTTCGCTGTGGCGCTTCGGTGTATTATTTAATGTTTTAAGCTGTGATCAAAAGTCACAAATTGAAATGAAAATCTATAGTTTAAATTGGCGTTGCAAAATATGGAAACGATCTTATTTAGTGCTTGTACAAAAGAATTATTAAAAGGGCATTTTGGATTGCAACAATTGTGGGAAAGCCCAGTCTTGGATCAGTGGTTTGAACGGGCTCAGTCGATGAAATTGGAAGAATTTGAAATCACGCTGCTCCAAATGTTGCAAGAAACGCTCATTCGTCGATGTGATGACTGGAATGAGTCTGAGTTAAACGAATATTTCATTGGGCCCTGTGTGGCACTCATCAACTTTAATACGGCGTATTTTTGTGTTTTTGCGGGACGCGCTATCGAAGCTGAAATCGGTCAATACAGACTGGCTGGAAAGCCAGATTTGATGATTGCTAAAGGGGAGTCTTCTCCGAAAATCCCCTATTTTTGTTTTAGCGAATATAAAAAACAGATCGCTCCGGAAGGCAATCCCGTCTATCAGGCGTTGGGAGAGATGCTCGTTGCTCGCGAACTCAATCCTCATGAGCATCCTATTTATGGTGTGGGGGTGACTGGAAAGGTGTGGCATTTTCTGGTTTTGCACGGCCAAGATTATTGTGTCAGCAAATCTTTTGCGACTGACGATGAGGAGATTTTTGAGGTAGTCAAAATGCTTAAGGCCTTGAAAGAGATTTTGTCCGAAATTGCTAAACTTGATGCCTAAGATGGCATAATTAATCTAGGGCAGGAGAGCGAAAATGATCAGACCACCCGGCCACCCAGCCAACAGCCAACAGCTTTCAGCCGTTGTCTAAAAGCTCAAGTCAGGTGGTGGTGACTACATCCCCACAATCAATATTATTGTTAGCATCATTTCTGTAAAAATGTTTTATATACTGTTAAAAGTTATCATTTGCGCTTTTTTGGAAGTAAAAATCCATTTAAAGCAGCCCGTTTTATCAAAAATGCATCTTGTTAGTCACCTTTAGGTGACTTGAGCTTTTAGACAACTGCTTTAGCTGTTGGCTTGTGTGTCTGCCCTTGTGAAATTATTGACCTGAAAATCTATATAATATTGCACTATAAGTAGGTACGCAAAAGTTTATTAACATTTTGTCATTGCGTGGTGGGCAGCAAAAACACGCTACCCACCCTACAGAAAATGTTAAAAGATTTATGCGTACCTACTTAATAAGTAAAAATCATGCTAAAAACCTTGATCGTCTTATTATCCTTATTGCTCATCAACCTACAATATCAACTCTGGTTTGGCAAAGGCAGTTACCAAGAATCGCATGCCTTACAAGATCAGATAGCACAATTGCGGGAAGAAAACGCAGTTCTCAAAACTCGCAATGAGACACTCGAAATAGAAGTGACTGCGCTCAAAAACGATTTTGAAATCATTGAAGAATACGCCCGTTTAGAACTCGGTATGATTAAAAGAAAGGAGATTTATTATCAAATCGTCAAATAAAACACCTCACTATTGGGCCATCGTACCCGCCGCCGGAAGCGGTTCACGTATGAACAGCACTCGCCCTAAACAATATTTACCCTTACACGGTAAACCCGTTATCCAACACACTTTAGAACGGCTGCATCTCGCCCGGATTAATAGCATTATCGTTTGTCTCGCAGAAAACGATCCCTATTGGGAAACGATCAATTTACCGTTTTCGGTAAAACGTGTCAATGGCGGAAGCGAACGTTGTCATTCCGTTTTAAACGGTTTACAAGCCTTACAAGAACAAGCGCAACCTGACGATTGGGTATTAGTACACGATGCCGCTCGTCCGTGTGTACGACAGGCCGATATTGAAAAACTCATGACACAACTCGCGAGCCATCCCGTAGGCGGATTGTTAGCCATACCCGTGCGCGACACCATGAAACGCGCCAATAACCAACCCCCTACAACGCCTCCCCACCCGTATTGGGGAGAAACCGGACAAGAAGTGATAGAAACCGTGAATCGCGAAGGTTTATGGCACGCACTCACCCCGCAAATGTTTCGTTTAGAGGCATTATCCAACGCCTTGCAAACGGTATTAAATCGTCATGAATTAGTCACCGATGAAGCGCAAGCGATGGAAAAACAAGGGCATCGTCCCGTCTTAATTGAAGGCCATCCAGATAACATCAAAATCACCCATCCACAAGACTTGAGCCTAGCGGAACTCTACTTGCAAGAACAAAATGTCTACACTAGGTAGGAGTGCAAACTTTAGTTTGCAATTCAAACTAAAATTGATCATCTAAAGGAGTTAACATGGTAACGAAAAACACTCAAAACGTTTTTGATATTGCCGCTTTCATTTTGTCCCAAAAACACCCCTTACCCACACCGCGCCTACACAAATTACTCTATTATTGCCAAGCTTGGTCGTTGGTATGGGATGAAGAACCGCTATTTAAACAACCCATTGAGGCCTGGGCGAGTGGGCCAGTTATAAAGGCATTATATGAGGCCCATAAAGGGCAATTTGAAATGGATTTGTCGGATATCCCAAAACTCGGCAATCCTGACACACTGAGTGATGTCCAAAAAAATACTGTTAAAACGGTGTTACATTACTACGGTAATAAATCGGCTCAATGGCTCCGTGACTTAATCGTTATGGAAAAACCGTGGCGTGATGCGCGTCAAGGGCTAGATGATAGGGAAGGCGGCGGCAGAGAAATGACGTTAGCGTCTCTGGTGGAATACTATGAAGGGGCATGCAACGAGGGCGTAGAAATAGAAGCTGAGCATTATGGGTAAAAAAAATAGAAAACTCACCATACCACACACGTATAAAAAACCCACTTGGCCTGATAAAAATCGTGCTTCACAAATTGAACACCCCAATAGTGACAAAGAAAAACTGTCATGGCAAATTCGTACCCTTGACTTAGACGGACCATGGGGCTGGCGTGATATAGACGCGGAAACCTTAATCTATATTCAGGGCAAATTAGCACAATTTGAATGCATGACTTGGGCTGAAATCAAGCATCCTAATACGGGTTGCCATCCCATCAAAATCACAGCGTTATGTAGCGAAGCCCAAAAACGGCTGACTGAAATCAAAGTCATTGAATTTGAAGAAGAACTCTTTTCTTTGCGTCTGTCAGGAAAAGAACGTATCTGGGGTATTCGAGAACGTCACATTTTCAAAATTTTATGGTGGGATCCAAGACACGAAGTGTATCCTGTTAGCAAAAAGCATACATAATTTGGTCGGAGTACAAACGGTGCCTTTCTAAAAAAAGGGTCATATCAATAAATGGGGTGGGGTGTGGTCTGGGAAAACATGCCTTAAGGTGAAGAGAATGACTACCTTTTTGGCTTAGGTTGACCCGTTAAGAGCGAACATCTTCGCTTCACCCTAAGGTATGTTTTCCTAGACAACACGCCAAATCTTGAATACCCGATTTATTATTGTTACTAATTTTGTTTGGCAAAGGCGGCTTGCAAAATTTATTTTGCGTGATTACAAATAAAATTTTAATTCCAATTCAAAGGTAAAAAAATGGCACACATTGAAGGCATTCATATTCAGAATTATCGCACACTGAAACAAATCAGTTTAGGTCAAACCTTTCAAAATGATTCTGGCGCGAACCCTTTGCCTAAACTCATCACAATTATTGGGCCTAATGGTTGTGGTAAATCGACTTTCATGGATACTTTTGAATTTATCCACGATTGTTTGCTTATGGGTGTTGAACACGCCTGTGATAAGCCGCATAGAGGTGGCTTTGAACGCTTACAGACACGAGGGCAAAATGCCCCCATTGGATTTGAAATTCATTATCGAATCAATGACATACCGATTGCTTATCGCTTAGAAATTGATCATGATAATAACGCGAGGCCGGTTGTTGTCCAAGAAGAAATCATTGGAAAAGACGATAATGAAAACAATGTCTTCATTTTGAAGTTAAATGAACAAAAAGGTTATGTATTTCCTTTTCAAACTGGTTCAGAACAAATTGAGATCACGTTAGACGATCCACAACGTTTAGGCATTTCCACACTAGGCAATTTATCCGAACATCAGCCTATCATCACCTTTCGTCAATTTTTAGAAAGTTGGTATCTCTCCTATTTTGTACCTGATTTAGCGCGTGGTTTACCCCTCGCCGGTACACAGAAACATTTAAACCGCAGTGGCAATAATCTGGCCAATTACCTGCAATTTATGCAACGTCAGCATCCAGAACGTTTTAAAGCCGTCTTGCGACAAATTAGCCAAAAAATTCCGGGGATAGAACGCATCACGACCAAAAAAACGGAAGATGGCAGACTATTACTCCAATTTAATGATCGCGGTTACATTGATCCATTTTACGCCCAAGATATGTCAGATGGCACATTAAAGCTATTTGCCTATTTGCTACTTTTACAAGACCCAGAACCACCTGCATTAATCGGTATTGAAGAACCAGAAAATGGTTTGCATCATCAATTACTTGAACCATTAGCCCTAGAAATCAAACACGTCACGAAACAGCCTAATGGCCCCCAAATCATCCTCACCACGCATTCCCCCTATTTAATAGATGCTTTGCAACCAAAAGACGTGTGGATAATGGAAAAAAATAAGCAGGGATTTAGCAGCATAACTTGTGCGAGCGATATTCAAAGCGTCAATGAATTACATGCCGAAGGCATTCCAATGGGTAGCCTGTGGTACAGTAATCACTTTGGGCGGGGGAATCCATAATGTTTTTAGAAGTTTTAGTGGAAGGCGGGGCTGATGTACCCACTATTCGAGAAATTCTCGAACGTCGTTTTAATCTGGTTGAAAATACACACTTTCGCATTCATCCACACAAAGGTAAAGGTAAATTACCCCAAAAACCTTATGCCCATCCAAAACGACGTGGATTACTTGATCAATTACCTGCCAAATTACGTGCTTATAGCCATCTTCTAGCATAATATTGTATCGTTGTGGTAGCCAATGGTGGGTTTAGCTTCGCGCAACGAAGTATCGCTACGCTCTACCCACCCTACAACTATCACTTTTAATTACACCCCACCCTACCCGGCACGTTGCTATTTCAACAAAAATGGATTAATAATGGTTAAACCACCTTCTAAAGAAAAACCGTCTTGTAAATCTTCAGTGAGTACACTTAGACAATTATGTTGTATTGCAGAAGCTAAAATGAGACTATCATAAAAATTAAATTGATAACGTTTGGAAACTTTCAACGCTATTTCTGTCGTTTCATGATTTAAAGGAACAACAGGTAATAAAGCCTGAATCTCGGATAAAATGTCTTCTGCATAAGCATAAGTAGCTGGAAATTTTTTCCGAAGTACATTACATAACTCATTTAAAGTTTGAACACTGCTCATTACTTGACCACTACTTACCAGTTTTGTTGCTATATCACGCTTGACAGTATCTTGCGTCGAATAAGCATAGATAAAAATATTGGTATCCATAAAAAAGGGTTTATCGTTCATTCGCTTCCTCTCGATTAAAAAAAAATCCTTTTGTATTCAATGTCACGGCTTGTAATTGGTGTTTTGCAGGCTGGGAAAGGATTTGACGTAATTGATCTCTCATCTTATCCCGATTTTGAGCGGGTTTGACCAAAGAGATGATTTTAGCCAGTGGTTTTTGAGTCTCAGTCAGAATTAATTCCCCTTCCTTCTGTAAATATTGTTTTAATAATGACAGTGATAAATCTTGTTGATGTAAATCGATGTACATAGACATGAGTTTTTCCTTGATTATTTTGCCTAGAATTTAGTTGTCCACCTGCATTAAAGCTAGGAATTTCGATGTGATTGAAACGAATTGAGGGTTATCTATTTAGTGTTGCCAATGTCTCGTAGGGTGGGATCGCTGTCGGCCCAAAATCACAAACATTGTATTGAATTTGAGCGCCCGCTTGCCCACCATTGCTCGCCCCCAAAATAGGCAACACGTTTAAGCCATAAATCGTATTAAAATCAACAGCTTACATTAACGCCAATTCCCAATTAATATCAGTGGTGCCCAGTAGTATGGATGTTGGAACTTCTCTATTTCCATGAGTTCTTGTTGTGCTTTTTGTAAGGCCTGTGCTTTAGTCAAATTTGGATTCTGAAGTTTTTCATAAAATTTGACACTTAACAAAGATGAGGCTTTGTCATCCACCTCCCATAAATTGGCTAACGCACTTTTCACGCCGACTTTCACCGTCACACCCGCCAACCCTAGAGCAGCGTCTTCATCGCCTTTTGCAGTTTCGCAAGCACTTAATGTCAACAAATCAGGATAAATTTGTTGATCTTCTTGGAGTGAAGAATTCTTATACCAAATTAACTCCTCTACGGTTTTTTCTGCGGTTTTGGCATTTTTAGGTGTTTTTCCTTCACTACTTGCTGGAATTTCACAAATACTTTTCTCCGAGTATATCGTTTCCTCTGAAAACCCTGTATTTTGGAAGTCTTGAAATTGCATCAATTTTTCTAAACGGTATATTTTCAGTTTTTTATCATAGGTGAGCAAGAAACTCTTACTCGGATCGCTTTCAAATCTGCCATGAGATGCTATATGTATAATAATATAGCGATTTTTACGGATTTCTTCTTCAAAAACATCTTTTTGAAACTGATTATTCAATAATTTTTTAAAAAACAAATTTTTAACCACATCATTTTCGGAATAGAGTTTTTCGATCTGTTGTAATTCCGACTCTACACTAGGTAACTCACCAAAATTTTGAACGGCATGTGATACGCCTCCCAGAAAAAGAGAGACAGAGTCTCGTGATCGCTCGTCAAGTTTTGTTAACGCTAAAGCTTGAGTAACTACTACGGCGTAGTTTTGAATCAGAAAGTCTTTACCATCATGGAGTGCAGCAAACGATATATTACGCAATTTTCCATCAGGTACCACGACTAATGTATGAATATTGTTTTGTTTTAGCGTCGCTTCGATAGGGCTAATTAACAATTTATACAGGCGCTGTGCTTTATTGATCAGCTTGCTATTCTGATTAAAGAGATTTTTAGAAAAAAATTCAGCTATCTTAGAAAGGTTCTTTCCGGGAAGAGCTTTTCCTTTTAATTGAATAGGAAATAAATATAATTTTTGGGGAAGAACTACCAATAATGCAGAACTTTTGGAGAGCAAAATAGGATAGAGAATAGCCGTATTTGGAATAGCTTGCTCTAAAAATGTGTCAATTTGTTCTTCAATATGATCTTGCTGAGCGATGACTAAACAAGTGTCTTGAAAGTAATCTTGAAGTTCAACAACCTTAAAATGTTCAATAAAGTATAAAATCTCGCGCAGATCACTTTGATTATCTTCTGGTTTTTTTATAGAACGCTGGATAAGTAATTCTATCGGTTCAAAATAGAGGGGTGCGAATGCTTGGCGAAATTCTTTTCGTTGACTACGGTAACCTGTCTCACCCAACCTTTGACGAATAGGTGGTATGTATTTAACCGCTTTATGGTACATTTTTATAGCATCATTGCTATTACCTTGTGCTTTGAACAGCCTACCAAGTTGCCAATACCAACGAGAGTTTAATTCTGGCAAAGAATTGTGTTCTGGCAAGGGGTTTTTTAGAGATATTTGTTCAAAAAAAGGCGTTTGTTGGGCAAAAAACAAGGCTTGACGAGTTAAACGCACGGCCTCTGCATAGCGATTAGCTAGAAAATAAACTTTGCCTAAATAACCATAAGCATAAGATAAGGCTATGTTATTGTCGAACTGTGTAGCCATTTGTCGTGCTTGTTCCAAAGCATTATAAGACAAAAGTAGAATCTGTTTTGATGAAAATTGTTCATAAATTTGTATCGCAATTCTCCCCAAAGTAAGCAGTCCAAATAATTGATCATAGGAAGGCGATAATTCTTGGGTTGCCTGTAATGCTGTTTCTAACGTCGTTATAACGAGTTCGCGACTATTTTTAGTCGATGGTTTTGAATGTCGTAAAAAAGTGGCCTCTGCAATATTGATTTTCACTTTAGCCACCAAAAGCTGATCATTAGCTTTTAGAGCCCATTGCTTGCTTTTCTGATAGGTGTTGATCGCTTTTTGATATTGAGCATGTTTTTTGTTGGCTAACATCGTTAACCGATTACCTTGCTTGTTCAGAACTTGCGCTAAAATACGAGGCTGATCTTCTTTGAATTGAGCAGCAAGTATTTGGGCTTCTTGCAAACACTGTTCAGCTTTCTTTTCGTTATGAGGCTGATTTTGGCTCGAAGTAGCCAAATATAAATCACCTATCTCACTCAAAATGATTGCTTTACTCGCGGCTTGACTGGCATCAAGGTTATTAGCTATTACTAATGCTTGCTGTAAAGCGTTAAAGGCTTCCTCATAAAACCCTAACATCTGGTAACTTAAGGCCAGTTTTCTGAAATTCTCTAACCAACTTTTATCTAAGTCATTGCTGTCCTGCTTTTTTTCAGATAAGGCTAAAGCGGCTGTCCAGTCATGCACAGCTTTTTCAAAATGACCTTGTTCAAAGGCCTGATTGGCTTGTTCAATCAGTGTAGAGTCTTGTGCATAAACAAAAACGCTAAATAAGCTAAATAAACTGAATAGTAATTTATAAAATAATACACGCATAAAAATACCACCTTGTCACTTTAAAATGTAATCAATGTCAGATCAAAAAAAGTCACACAAACTTCAATCATTTGAATCTGTGTGACTTTTGGTTGGAACAATGCTTAATCACAATTACCGTCTACTTCACGAAGTTGACTTTTTCCCAATTAGTCAGGGTTAAGTTTAAATTCATTGATAAATCAGTATGTTATGAATTACCAATAATAGCTGACCTCTTCCTTCAACCAGGCCCTTGTTTGTCGACTACACCCTCTTTGATGGGCCCAAACCGCTTTTTCGCTCTCACTGTTGTCGTTAGGTATTTGATGCAAGGTTGTGGAATGAGTCTCACCAATCTCAACCAAATAGCTTGAACCTTTTGGAATCGGTAGATTGTCTATTGACAATGTGAAGGTGTCTTGCGTCGCGGGCCAAAATTTTGAAACCGATTCCAGAGTTTCTTCTTCTGTTATGCTCATCTCAACATCATATCGTGAGTCATAACGCCACAATTTGACATAACTGCCTGATGTATAACAAAAATTGTCATCTTCAGAGACAATGAGTAACCTTGGATTGGTCATGCGTTCACGAATTTGCTCTTCAGCACCACCTGCCTTTTTAGGGGTCACAAATTCTATCAAGGTTTTTATCAAACCACCTTTCTCTTTTTTGTCAGATTCCAAATAAGGCCCGGTTATGGTGTATTTGTATTGTTTACCATTACGGACAGTTTTCACGATGAGCTTTTCATTCCTTTTGAGTTCAATCCTCGTGTTGCCATACAGCTTTTGTCCTACTGTATATTTTGAAGTCCCTTTGACTACCGTAAACGTTTCAGCCATCACCCCTTGGGCCGAAAACAAAAAAAGACTAGCTGCCAAAATCAAGCACAGCCTTTTAATTTTGAACATACCGATTTCTCCTTTTATGAGTGTGGATAATCAAGATGACTTGCGATGATTCAATTTTCAATTTGAACACAGTTTCGCCTGTTCGACTGTTCAGTAACGCAACACACAGAAATCATTTCAAAACACACTATGTTTCTTGATGTTACTTTGCGTTGATGGGTTTTTGTTCAAAAATGAAAATTCAAACGGCGCATAGTATTACAAATTTTGAAGCATTTGTAAAAGGCCTGAATTAATAATTCAAACGGCGCATAGTATTACATAATATTGAAGCATTTTAAAAGGCCTTTAAAAGGCCTTAATTAATAATTCATAATTCATAATCATTCATAGATTTAACTTTATTACTCTACTGATTTAACACCTGATGCAACACTAACGTACTCGGTATGTCAAATTGCACACTGTAAACTGCTGGCTTTCCTACACTAAGGAGAGTCTTGCTATGCCAACTCGAACTATAAAAACGGCTGATGGTACAGAACACTCAGGAAATCGTTCTGCTTTTACCGATTATGAAGAGTATGTCGAGTACAAACATTGGTTCACTCAGACAAAAATCTACAAAAGCATGATTATTTATGATTGTGTCGCGACAACCCTGACTGACATTGTCGTTAAAACGGTATGGTTAATCACCCTATTAATAACCTCATTTTTACTCAGTAGTTGGGTAATCATATCAAGCGAAGGAACAGAAAACCTTCGTGCGGAAGTCATGTCAAGCCCTTCCCCTTCGACAAGCTCAGGGCACACTAGCTCAGGGAACACTCGCTTAGGGAACACTCGCTCAGGGAAAACTGAAAAACCTGAACGCTTAGACAACGGCTCAGAAGTCATGCCAAACGAAGGAGAAGACAAGGATCGCGTGAATTCTGAACCCTCAAACAAAGGGGAAAACGAGCTTAGCCTGACATTCACGTTAAGGATTTTGCCCGTTGAAAAACCTGAACCCTCAAACAAAGGGGAAAAGAAGCTTGGCCTGAAATCCACGCGAGGCATTTTGGGCCTTGAGCCATTTAATGTCATCACGCCAAAGTCCTCAATTCACACTTTTTTTCAGCGGGAACTCCAGACTTTATTGGATCAAAGCTTTATTGATCCCTTTACTCACTATATTCTTCAATATCAAGGAGATAAAAACAGAGCCTGGTATGTGCAACAGGCCAAAACTGAACGTGAGAACAGGTGTGCCAAGATTGAACAAAACTTTCAACGGCGGCCAAAAAACTGTAAGTATTTGGCTTGGCTAAAAAGAGGCTACAATTTTTCTTGTCCACAAGTTGTCGTCAAATTTGCTCAAAACATTTCCTGTATAGCGTTTCCCGATTGAATGAAGTACAAATTTTTAGTGAAAACTTTATTTAGCCTTATGCCCGATTGGAATGCATGTTATTTTGCGTTGTGCCCGATTGGAGTGCAAAATTTATTTTGCGTTGTGCCCGATTGGAGTGCAAAATTTATTTTGCGTTGTGCCCGATTGGAGTGCAAAATTTATTTTGCGTTGTGCCCGATTGGAGTGCAAAATTTATTTTGCTTCGGTAGGGTAATGTACAGTTATATCAAGAAAATCAAACCGCAAAATAAATTTTGCACTCCAAGAAGGCCGCAAAATAAATTTTGCACTCCAAGAATGCCGCAAAATAAATTTGGAACGATAATGATTTGTACTTCATTCAATCGGGAAACGCTATAGTTAGTTTTGAACGGGTGGATTGATACATTGCACAGTGATGGTATTTAGCTACTCAGTATGTATCATTCACCCTATCCAATTCCTCAATCAGATAATCTTAAAATCAATCGCAAACTAAAGTTTGCACTCCTCTCTCGCAAACTAAAGTTTGCACTCCAACCGCAAAATAAATTTTGCACTCCAAGAGGGCCGCAAAATAAATTTTGCACTCCAACCGCAAAATAAATTTTGCACTCCAACCGCAAAATAACATGCACTCCAATCTCGCAAGAATAAAAAAACAGTCTAAATTTTAGACTATGAGTCTAAATTTTAGACTATGCGTCTAAATTTTAGACTGTTGCTGTAAAGTGCTGTAAACCAAAATATCTTTAAATATATTTAATATACAATGACTTAAATGATTTTTTTGTTTTTGGCATTAGTTTTGCTTTATATATTTAACATTTTACAGCCAACTTGATATTAATGATTGCTTTTAAGAAAATAACGCAAAAGACGCAAAAGGCGCAAGAGACGCAAGAGACGCTTGGGAACGCAGATTTTAGCGTCACTTTAGCGTCTGTTGCAAAAAAGCGTGTTTATATTTCCTGTGTTTTCGTATCTCGTTATACCTATTTTCATACAGTCTAAATTTTATACTGCACGCGGGCACAATTTAAACTTTTTTCCTTATGGCATAACGTACAAAGGCAAATCGATCATAAAAAGATTAAAAAGCTAAGGCCCCCAAGGGGTTGAATGTGAAACTTCGTTCCGAGCGTAGCGAGATCATAGCCCCATGTGCAACCTAGGGTTGCCAAAAAATGATAAAAGTTAAGTTTATTCCCGCGCCGAGTATATTTACCTAGAAGATAAAGTTGAAACTGTTGATATTAAGTCAAGTGATTCTAAAAAATGTCAATGGTCTTGGACAAGGTGAATTAGAAGCGATGGCATTAGCTATGAATCTGTCTGCTAATCGGTTACTCATTGACGATGCCAAAGCAAAAAAAAGTGGCCTTGTTAAATCAGATTAAGGTAATAGCATATTGCTTCTCGCAAAACAGCAAAATTTGCTTGACGAATTAAAACCTTTGCTTGAATCAATAAATCAATCAGATATTGACATCAGTAAACGGTTAGTTACCAAGGTATTGATCTTAGCCGGTGAAATTGAATCAGACAAGCGAGCGTAGGGGGCAAGCGCAATTTCGTTCACAGCCCGGCGATATCAAGCCATCACAAAAAACTTTTTTTAAATTTGACAACCAACGGCTAAGTTTCTCAAGGCACCACGACAGGCTCAACTATAAATATATTTATATTTGCTTAAGTACTGAACCACAAATAAACAGGTATTTGACTGCAAAGGGCAACCACAAGGGCTTGCCCCTACACCTGAAAATTTATGGTTCAGTACTTAGTCACCACCTGATTTGATACTTTTAGACAACGGCTGAAAGTTGTTGGCTGTTGACTGGTGTCTCACACCAAGGCAATTCACTTGCCCTCAAGTTAAACCTCGCGTCATTTTGGCATTTTAGTTTGCAAAATACAAAGATAGTCTAAATTTTAGACTGTCGTTATCAAGCGTTATCAATGACAATATTTTTAAATACTAATCAATTCAAAAACTTAAATGGATTATATAAATTGTTGGTATTCTTTTTGCTTATGTGTAGTCTAAGATTTTTATGGCAAACCATTTTATTTGATTTGTTTGTATTGATCAGAGATATACTCGGCGCGGGAATAAACTTTCAGCAACCCCAGGTTTTCACTACAGGCTATGATCTCGCTACGCTCGGAACGAAGTTTCACATTCAACCCCTTGGGGGCATTAGCGTTTTAATTTTTTCTGATCAATTTGCCTTTGTACTTTCTGCCATCGGGAAAGCTTTTAAAAGTTTAAATTGTGCCCGCGTGCAGTATAGACTGTTGCTGTAAAGTGCTGTAAACCAAAATTTCTTTAAATCTCTTTAATATACAATGACTTAAATGAAATTTGGGTTTTTGGCATTAGTTTTGCTCTATATTTAACATTTTACAGCCAACTTGATATTTATTTTGCAGCTATTGGAGTGCAAAATTTATTTTGCAGCTATTGGAGTGCAAAATTCATTTTGCAGCTATTGGAGTGCAAAATTCATTTTGCAGCTATTGGAGTGCAAAATTCATTTTGCAGCTATTGGAGTGCAAAATTTATTTTGCAGCTATTGGAGTGCAAAATTTATTTTGCAGCTATTTTGTGTATCGTATTTCAACACTGAATGAAGGGACAAGTCTATTGGATTCCTCATTGCCACTACTATTGGTTGGTAATCTTGATTCAAGTGTGGCCCAAGATAAATTCATTAATGTTATTGGGCCTATGACAAACTCTCATAACGTACAAGCTTGTCTTGTATCTATTCCAGCCGAATTTTCATAATTGTAAATGGAGAAAGCTGATGCGATTTATTAGATATTTATACCAACTGGCTCACACCACTTTCCAACCTTGCCGATCTTGGTTAAGGGTTGGTGGTTTGAGTTTTATACTAATGGGTGGGTTTTTGACCTCGCCTATCCAAGCGTATGTTATTACTACGGTAGCGGGTAACGGAACACAGGGTTATAGTGGCGACGGTGGGGCGGCTACCGAGGCACAACTTAAGTCTCCTAAAGGCGTTACCTTCGATAGCAGTGGCAATCTGTATATTGCTGACTATTATAACCACCGCATCCGTAAAGTAAACACAAACGGTGTCATTACTACGGTAGCGGGTACTGGATCATCTGGTTATCGTGGCGACGGCGGGGCTGCTACCGAGGCACAATTTAACTCTCCTAAAGGCGTTGCCTTCGATAGCAGTGGCAATCTGTATATTGCTGACACGCGAAACTACCTCATCCGTAAAGTGGACACAAACGGTGACATTAGTACGGTAGCGGGTGGGGGCCTTGGTGACGACGGTGGAGCGGCGACCGAGGCAGAACTTAAGTATCCTTCTGGCGTTGCCGTCGATAGCAGTGGCAATCTGTATATTGTTGATACGGGAAACAACCGCATCCGTAAAGTGGAGACGAACGGTGTCATTAGTACGGTAGCGGGTACTGGAACATCGGGTTATAGTGGCGACGCTGGGGCGGCGACCGAGGCACAACTTTCCTCTCCTTCTGGCGTTGCCGTCGATAGCAGTGGCAATCTGTATATTGTTGATAGGGGAAACAACCGCATCCGTAAAGTGGACACGAAGGGTGTTATTAGCACGGTAGCGGGTGGGGGCTCTAGCGGCGACTGCGATGCCACGGCGACCGATGTGTGGCTTGGCGAACCTTCTGGTGTTGCCGTCGATAGCAGTGGCAATCTGTATATTGCTGAAGAAGATCGCATCCGTAAAGTGGACACGAACGGTGTCATTAGTACGGTAGCGGGTAACGGGAGAAGTGGTTATGCGATCAATGCACAACTTAACTCTCCTTCTGGCGTTGCACTCGATAGCAGTGGCAATCTGCTGTATATTGCTGATTCTTATTACATCCGTAAAGTTGAACTTGCTCCGAACAATGCCCCGACTTTAACCCATTTTAGTGGAACAATTGACACCACCAATAAATACACCGAAGTCGAACTCACTTTTGCTGAATTGGCAGCCCAAGGTGATGAAGCTGATACTGATGGTACGGTTGTCGCCTTTATGGTTCAAGAAGTGAATACTGGTACATTGAAAATTGGCACCAGTTCAGCTACAGCCACGGCGTATGCGTATGGTAAAAATGAGACAATTGATAGCAATAACAAGGCATATTGGAGACAATCACAGGATGGAAACGGTACGCTAAATGCCTTTACAGTCAAAGCCAAAGATGATAGTGATGCCTTATCATGCCCTGCGATACAAGCCCAAGTCAGGGTTAATTATGCCCCGACTTTAAACGCTTTTAATTACATAGTTGCTACGACCAATGAAGACACCGAAGTTGAACTCACCTTTGCCGAACTGGCAGCAGAAAGTCATGCAAATGATCGTGATGGTAGGGTTGTCGGTTTTGTTGTTCAAGCAATGAGAAGTGGGACTTTGAAAATTGGCACCAGTTCCGCTACAGCCACAGCGTATGCGTCTGGTACAAATGAGACAATTGATAGCAGTCACAATGCGTATTGGACACCGGCAGCGAATGCGAATGGTAGGTTAAGTGCGTTTACGGTTAAAGCCAAAGATGACGGTGATGCCTTATCCTACTCCTACATGGCGGTAGCAACCAACGTTATGGTAAATGCAGTAAATGATATACCGACTTTAACCCATTTTAGTGGCCCAATTGACACCATCAATGAAGACCTCGAAGTCACAATCTCCTTTAGAGGACTGGCAGCCCAAGGTGATGCAGCTGATGAAGCTGATGTCGATGGTAGGGTTGTCAGTTTTATTGTTCAAGCGGTGACTACTGGAACTTTGAAAATTGGCTATTCTTCTTCGGATGCTACTGCCTATGCGCCTGGTACAAATGATACAATTGACGACAATCACAAAGCCTATTGGACACCTGATGCGGGTGCGACCGGTACACTAGATGCGTTTACGGTCAAAGCCAAAGATGACAATGATGGCTTATCCAGCACAGCGATACAAACCCAAGTGACGGTAATGGAGAACAAAGCCCCGACTTTAACCCAATTTACTGCCCCAATTGACACCATCAATAAAGATGGCGAAGTAGAAATCACCTTTGCCGAACTAGCAGCACAAGGTGATGGAACTGATGATAGTAGTGTTGTCAGTTTTGTTGTTCAAGCGGTGACTAGTGGCACTTTGAAAATTGGCTATTCTTCTTGGGATGCCACTCCCTATGCGCCTGGTACAAATGACACAATTTACGTTGGCATGTGGGAGTGGGAGGATGGTCCGAAAGCCTATTGGACACCTGATGCGGGTGCGACTGGTACACTAGATGCGTTTACGGTCAAAGTTAAAGATGACAATGGTGCCTTATCCAGCACAGCGGTACAAGCCCAAGTGACAGTATATGAGTTCAGTTGTGCGATAGTCACAGAGATTCCAGAGGCGGAATGTGAGGCTTTGGTGGCCTTCTATAATAGTACTGATGGCGAGAATTGGTATAACCATACTGGTTGGAATGTCACGAATACCCCTTGTCATTGGATGGATGGGTGGACTGGTGTGACTTGTGAGAATGGACATGTTTCTTCAATTGATTTTGACCATATTGATGGAATGAGTGGTTCAATTCCGCCAGAAATTGGGAATTTAACCCATTTACAGAAACTTGATTTGGATTACAGTCAATTAACTGGACTTCCAAAAGAAATTGGAAATTTATCAAGTTTACAAGAGCTTAACTTGAGTTCTAATCAACTCACTTCACTTCCGCCCGAAATTGGGAATTTAGCGAGTTTACAGAAGCTTGACTTGAGTGATAATCATCAACTCACTTCACTTCCGCCCGAAATTGGGAATTTAGTTAATTTAACCACTATTGATTTGAGTGGTTCGTCCACTTCCGATTGCTCGGATGGCACCTGTAAGTCTAAGTCTCTTGGTCAACTCACTTCACTTCCTTCAGAAATTGGGAATTTAACGAGTTTGACCTCTCTTTATTTACAAAATCATCAACTCACTTCAATTCCGGCTAAAATTGGGGATTTAGCGAGTTTAGAGTCTCTTTATTTAGATGGCAATCAACTCACTTCAATTCCAAAAGAAATGGGGAATTTAGCGAGTTTAACGTCGCTTGATTTATCGGCTAATCAACTCACTTCAATTCCTGGCGAAATGGGGAATTTCGCGACTTTAAAGGAGCTTAATTTAGCTGGTAATCAACTCACTTCAATTCCTGCCGAAATGGGGAATTTCGCGAGTTTAACGTCGCTTAATTTATCGGATAATCAACTCACTTCAATTCCGGCAGAAATTGGAAAGTTAGCGAGTTTAACGTCGCTTAATTTATCGGCTAATCAACTCAGTTCAATTCCAAAAGAAATTGGGGATTTAGCGAGTTTAAGTGGGCTTTATTTAGATAGAAATCAACTCACTTCAATCCCGGCAGAAATTGGAAACTTAGCGAGTTTAACGTCCCTTTATTTATCGGCTAATCAACTCACTTCCATTCCGGCTGAAATGGGGGATTTAGGGAGTTTAACGGAGCTTTTTTTATCTGAGAATCAACTCACTTCAATTCCAAAAGAACTGGGGAATTTAGGGAGTTTAACGTCCCTTTATTTATCACAGAATCAATTCAGTTCAATTCCAGCAGAAATTTGGAATGTAGCGAGTTTAAGAGCACTTTATTTATCGGATAATCAACTCAGTGGTTCAATTCCTCCTGAAATTGGGAATTTAACTTTATCGACGCTAAATTTACGAAGTAATCAACTGACTGGCCCTATCCCATCGGAGTTGGAGAATATGGCTAATCTATATGCTATAGATATAGCTTGTAACTTGTTAACAATGCCTTCTGAGCAAAGTTTGATTGACTTCATTGACGCAAAGCCTTATTGGGGTTATCCCTACCAACCACAAGTAGATTGGAAAACTTCGCAAGATGGGACTTGTACTCCTTCAACTCCCTCAACACCGTCAATACCGTCAACGCCATCAACGCCGCCGTCACTAACGGATTTCAATGCCACTGTTGTTTCACAAACAGAAATCAATCTCTCGTGGACTGATAATAGCGACGATAAAACCGGCTTTAAAGTAGAACGAGTGGGCAGTTTAGTCACAACCCTTGCCGCTGATGCCACCAGCTTTAGTGATACGGGTTTATCTTGTGGCACGACTTACACTTATTCTGTCAAAACCCTAACGGCGGATGGGGAGTCTGAGGCCGTGACAGTCAGTGCGACAACACAAGCCTGTCCCGCAACAACGCCAAGTACTGATGATTCAAGCTCAAAGCCATTAAGCGCCACAATGACAGTCACGGTCAAATTTGGTGGCTTAGGTTCTGGCACTATCATGAGCAGTCCAAGCGGTATTGACTGTCAAACGGAAGATCAAGAATGCGAAGCGACTTTTGCCACCGGTTCTCGTGTCAGATTGACAGCGACAGCTAACGATGATTCTGAGTTTACGCTTTGGAGTGGCAGCACTGAGTGTAATGATTCGTCAGGACTCTTCCTCATTGAGGATCGGGCTTGTACTGCCTATTTCAAATTAAAGCCTCGCACTTTGAGTGTTGATTACCCTGAAAACGGAATAGTGACCAGCTCACCAAAGGGCATTGAGTGTGGCAATAGTAGCCAAAGCTGTCGCTTTGAGTTTGAAGGGGGTAAAACGATTAAGCTGATACCCAAAGCCAATGCGGGTTATCTGTTTGATGCTTGGTCGAAAAACTGTCCGAATGGTCAAGTTGAATTGCTGAAAAATACCGATTGTGCCGCGACATTTAAACCGGAACCCGTTGTGACAACGCCAGTTCCCTCACCGGTTCCAGACGTTGATCCGACTCTTCCACCGACGACTGGCAGCGTACTCGTGACGATTGAGCCCAATGCCCACGATTTTGGTTCTATCACACTGAACACTTCAGCACCGGAGAAAACAGTGACGCTGAGCAATGAAGGTGATAGTTCGGTACAAATCGGACAGCTACTTGACAATGCGACGATGACTGAGTTCAAGCTGACTCAGGATGCTTGCTCTAATTCAGAATTAGGGGTGTCAGCTTCTGACGCTGTCTGCCAATTTTCCGTGGCCTTTGAACCCAAAGCGGTGGGTACTCAGACGCTCAAACTGAGCATCCCTTATACGGATGAGTCGGGTCAATCAAGCGCATTGGATTTGGCCTTAATCGGGATAGGTGTTGAAGTGCCAACGCCGGCTACTATTGGTGAACCGCCTAAGATTGAGGCCGCTATCACGTCTCACGATTTTGGAGAGATTGAGATAGGCCTTTCGGATAAACAAACCATTCGTATTTTTAATTCTGGCGAGGGTGATTTAAACATCGGTGAAGTCAAAATCGAAGGAGATGATGCTGATCAGTTTAGTTTATTTAAGAGCAGTTGTGCCAATAACAGCGTCAGTCCTGCCCAATTCTGCTCTGTGAAAGCTGAGTTTCAGCCACAAACTGAGGGGGATAAAGCGGCTATGCTCTCCATTGTTTCTGATGATCCGGATAGCCCAAAACTGGAAATCTCGTTAACAGGTCAGGGTTTTTTGCCGCCTACGCCGAATATAGAACTGGAATCGAATGTTTTGGCATTTGGTGAAGTTCAGCTAGGCAGTGCTTCAGAGTATCAAAACCTGAGCATAAAAAATACGGGTGATGCGCCACTAGAATTAGGGTTAATCACGCTTTCTGGCAAAGACTTTGAATACTTCGGTGACTACTGTTCCAATAAGACGGTGAGTGTTTCTGGGCATTGCGATCTGACTATTCGCTTTAAGCCACAACCGTCGGCGGAGGAAAAATCGGCAACGCTTTCTATTCCGTCCAATGATCCCGATACCCCTACCTTGGAGGCCTCATTAACGGGTACGGCTATGGCGCAGTGCGAAGGGGATTATGAA
>Ga0233403_10000369_pt1 | contig 21327 bp, 5 predicted proteins | sample Na_oxic_1_MG_FD_179866 | JGI IMG/M metagenome (GOLD analysis project Ga0233403, IMG submission 179866) | Seawater microbial communities from Saanich Inlet, British Columbia, Canada - Na_oxic_1_MG | ecosystem: Environmental > Aquatic > Marine > Inlet | place: Canada: British Columbia | collected...
GTGATTTTTGTGCTCAATAATCACCGTTCCTATCAAAGGAACTTATTTACAATGAAATACATCTATTCTTTCAATGAAGGAGATGGAAAAAACAAACACCTACTCGGTGGCAAAGGCGCTAATTTATGCGAAATGACACAAATCGGTCTCAATGTCCCCCCCGGTTTTGTGATCAGCACTCAAACTTGTCTTACCTATCTTGCTGAACGAAATTTGCCAGATGGCTTAATGGACAACGTGAAAGAACAGATGCAAGCGGTTGAAAAAGGCACCTGCAAAAAGTTTGGTGATGCCAATAATCCGCTACTCGTTTCCGTGCGCTCCGGCGCCGCCATGTCCATGCCCGGTATGATGGACACTATTTTAAATTTAGGTCTCAACACTCAAACGTTGGGTGCTCTTATCAAGCAAACAGGCGATGAACGCTTTAGTTATGATGCTTATCGTCGTTTTATCCAACTATTTGGTAAAGTCGCCTTAGATATTGCAGATGAACATTTCGATAAACATTTCGATGCAGTGAAAAAGCGCGTTGGCGCAAAGGCTGATGTTGATTTAGGGGCAGCAGAACTCAAAGAAATCAGCGATCTATTCCTACTCGTGGTCAAAGAACAAACCGGTCGGGAGTTCCCAGAAGATGTTTATGAACAATTAGAAATTGCTATCAAAGCGGTGTTTAATTCATGGGGAGGCAAACGAGCAGTTGATTATCGCCGTGAATTTAAAATTACCCCCGCTATGGCAAATGGTACAGCCGTCAATGTAGTAGCGATGGTATTTGGCAATATGGGTAATGACTGTGCCACCGGTGTTGGCTTTACTCGCAACCCGGGTACGGGTGAAAATGAGATGTATGGCGAATACCTGGTTAATGCCCAAGGTGAAGACGTAGTCGCCGGTATCCGCACCCCCAAAGCGGTACAGGAAATGGAAACCGAAATGCCAGACTTGTACAAGCAACTGGTGGAATTGCGTCATAAACTGGAAAATCACTACCATGAAGTGCAAGATTACGAATATACCATCGAAAAAGGCAAATTGCACTGCTTACAAACGCGCAATGGTAAAATGAATGCAGCCGCTATGGTACGGACGTCGGTGGAATTGGTCAATGAAGGACTGATTAACAAAGAACAGGCGTTATTACGAATCAATCCTGAACTTTTGGAACAACTTTTGCATCCCCGTTTAGACCCCAATATCAGTATCGAACCTTTAGCCCAAGGTTTATCCGCCTCCCCAGGGGCTGCCTCTGGCAAATGCGTATTTGATGCTGACCGTGCTGAAGTATTAGGGCGTGCTGGTGAAAAAGTTATTTTGGTCCGTGAAGAAACTAAACCGGAAGATATTCATGGCTTTTTTGCCTCACAAGGTATTCTCACCAGTCGTGGTGGTAAAACCTCACATGCTGCTGTCGTCGCACGGGGTATGGGTAAAGCCTGTGTTGCTGGGGCTGAAGGTATTGCAGTCGATGTTCGGGAAAAACAAGCTGTGATTGGTGAACAAACGCTACATGAGGGCGATATCATCACAATTGACGGGAGTACTGGTAACGTATATATCGGTGAAGTTTCCACCATACCCCCTGAGTTTTCCGATGAAATGAAAACGCTGTTATCTTGGGCTGATGAAGTGGCACAATTAAAAGTGATGGCGAATGCAGATACCCCAGAAGCGGCTGAAAAAGCGGTTGAATACGGTGCGATGGGTATTGGATTATGTCGTACTGAACGCATGTTTAATGATGTGGATCGTCTGCCCATTGTGGTTGATATGATCCTTGCTGAAACACAAGAAGACCGCCAAACCTTCTTAAATCAATTATTACCGATTCAGCGTGAAGACTTCAAAGCCGTCTTTAAAACTATGTCACCGCACCCCGTGACAGTGCGATTGTTAGATCCCCCGTTACATGAATTTTTACCTACGGAAATACAGTTGACTGACGAATTGGAAAATCTAAGTCAACTACAGAATACTGTTAAAGGTGCCGCGAATCTCCTGGGGGCGATGCGCATGATCCAAAACAATCCGAATGACTTACCCACCCCATTGCCACCGCCCTTTGACGAAATGGGTGAAGAAAGAGTCAATGAGATCATTGCTAAGAAAAAACGGATGCTCCGTAAAGTGCGTGAACTCTATGAAGTCAATCCTATGCTCGGTCATCGGGGTGTACGTTTAGGCATCACCTACCCCGAAATCTATGCCATGCAAATTCGAGCCATTCTGGAAGCCGCAGCAGAATGTGTCAAGGAAGGAATAGAGATTAATCCTGAAATCATGGTACCTCAAGTCGCCACCGCTCAAGAATTGATGTATGTCAAAAGGCTGGTTGACACTGCCCAAAAAGAAATAGAAACAGCCCACGGTATCAAGCTCAAATTCAAATTTGGTACCATGATTGAAGTGGTACGTGCTTGTATGAGGGCAGGGCAACTCGCGGAGGTCGTTGAGTTCTTTTCCTTCGGCACCAACGATTTATCGCAAGCCACCTTCTCCTTCTCACGAGAAGATGCCGAAAACAAATTTTTGCCCATGTACAACGAAAATGGAATTTTGCAAGATAATCCATTTGAAGTTCTTGATATCAAGGGCGTTGGACAATTGATGAGCATGACGGTTGAATGGGGGCGCAAAACGCAACCTGGTATGAAAGTGGGCATTTGTGGCGAACAGGGTGGACATCCTGGCTCAATTCGCTTCTGCCATCATATTAATTTAAATTATGTATCTTGTTCTGCACCGCGAGTACCTATTGCCCGACTCGCAGCGGCGCAGGCTAAATTGCTGGAAAACGAATACAGCGTAGATTAAACCACTATCAGTTATCAGTGAACAGTTATCAGTTATCAGTTATCAGTCATCAGTTATCAGTGTAAAACGCAGTAACCACAATTTCGTTATCCGTTAAGTTTATTATAAATGGATAACTGACAACTGAACACTGATTATGTTAGTCGATTCACATTGCCATTTAGATTTAATTAAAAATAGTGATCCCGATATCCTGGTTTCTAATGCTCAGGAGCAGGGCGTGACTCATTTTCTGAGTGTCTCTATTAATCTCGAACATTTCCCAGGGCTATTAGGAATTGCTCAACGCATTAATAACGTATTTGCGTCAGTGGGCATTCATCCTAATACTTCGCCTGAGCTAATCGTTGAAGTGTCAACGCTTACAAATTTAGCAGATGATCCCAATGTCATTGCTATTGGTGAAACCGGCTTAGATTATTTTCGTAGTCAAGGCGATTTAACCTGGCAACAACAGCGTTTTCGTACCCATATTCAAGTTGCTAAAGAAATTGGTAAACCTTTGATTATTCATAGCCGCGATGCCATTTCTGACACACTACGCATTTTGCGCGAAGAAAAGGCTGCCGATGTTGGGGGCATCATGCACTGTTTTGTCGAAGATTGGGAAGTGGCTCAACAAGTCATGGATATGGGATTTTATATTTCATTTTCCGGTATTGTCACTTTTAAAAATGCCAAAGTTTTACAATCGGTCGCAAAACAGGTGCCTTTAAATGTTATGTTAGTGGAAACTGACGCGCCCTATTTAGCACCTGTGCCTTATCGCGGTAAAACCAATTACCCCGCTTATGTGAAACATGTTGCTGAATTTATTGCCAAGTTACGAGAGGAAAGTTTTGAAACCATTGCGCGTGTAACAACGGAAAATTTCTTTCGCTTGTTTTGAACCAAGCCATTAAGTGTTGGATGGGCAACGTGTTTTTGGTGCAACGGCATTTTCTTAAAACCGAAAAGAATTCACAAAGACCATCTGATAGGAAATGAATGCCGATGCACACAAAAACACGTTTGCCCTACCTGGCTGTCACTTCGCATCACTACGATCAATTAACGGATTTTTCATGGAAACAATCAAAAGGACCGTGAATAATTTTATCAGGGCAAACACGTAGAGTTGCCCCTACAAAAAAATACCGTGTAGGGGCGAACCTGTGTGTTCGTTCGCCCTCTTTAGTGAGCGTTCGTTCTCTTTAACATGTTTCATAAACAACATGAGGAAATATAAATAAATCATATTTCTCCTCAGCTAAAATGCACTCTTTATGGCATGTTTCCAAAACCTGCTCAAAGGAGAGTTTTTTTGGACATGTTTTTAGCGAATCATATTAAAGAAAAAATAATATACCACCGAATTTTTGTGGGTGCAGTGAAACTCTACCCACCCAACGCTTCAATGCCATTAAGTTAAGGAATATTTCTTGGAATCCAAACCGTAAGTAATGGATTATTCGGTTTAAATATCAAACACTTCCAAATCTAAAGGTTTGGATTCCAAAGCTTAACTTAATGGCATTGACCCAACGCTTGCTTTTTTCAATGAGGCAGGTAAATGTCGGGTTACGTTTTTTTGCTGCGCAAAAAAATCTAACCCGACCTACCTGAGCTGTTCAAAAATATTGGCGAAGGTATTATAGGTATTCAGATAATTCTTTTCAAAAGTTCTTACTCACGCAAAGGTACTCAATTTGACGTGCCTGAAATAATTTAGACAACTTCAACCAGCCCCCCTTCACAAGGAGTTCCTTTCAAAGGAGGGGAGGTTAGGGCAATGAAATCACCGCGAAATCTGCAATCGTTTTAGGAATGGCTACCGTTGGTGTTTGCTTGCCGTCGGTCAGTTCGCTTACGCCCTGCGATAAGTACAAATCCAATTCCTTAAAACTAATTTTCCGATCTGGGTTGCGATCCTTTCTGAAACTGATATCCGCATTACCAATTAAGCCTTCCAACAACACTTTGGTAAACGCACCGTTGCCCCATTTTCTATTTTCCCATGCCAGTTGTTTACCCGTCGCAGCAGCTATCACGACTACGCCATTTTCGCTACTGGATAAATCGTTGGAGACGCGATCCACATCAACAAAACCGCTACCCATGACATTACCAGAGTGACAGGTGTCTATAAAAAACAAAGTCTTACCCGGTAAAGCAGTGACGGTGTTTTTAATGTCATGATAGACAACGCTGCTTTGAGCAATATGGTGTCTATCCACATCACGGGGCAAAAAGTAATATTGCCTATCTGAGCTATTGAAGCCATGCCCTGCTAAAAATAACATCGCTACATCATCAGCAGTCACTTGATTCTTTAGCCAATTGAAGCCAGCAATCACTTCTTCTTTGGTCGCATCAGCCAATAACTTGACTATCACCTTATGGTACAAACTTTTATTTTGTTGAGCTTCCACTGTTTTGACAAAATCAGTCGCGTCTTTAGCAGCATAATTCAGAGTGAGTTCATCATCATCATAATCACTCACGCCAACCGCGAGTACATAAAGAGTGGGTTTAACAACTTCGCTTTTTTCACCCGTCCAATTTAAACGAATGCTGAACGGTTCAGAAGTCGAAAATTGATTTTCAGCAATCAAGCTGACTTCTACATCACGCGGTGGTAGCAAAACTCGCAGACGATGTTCTTGTTCGTCTTGTGGCAATTGACAATCGTTTTGACTGACGGTGCGAGAAGCAACATCACTGACACCACGAGAGGCTAAATCACTGACACCACGAGAAGCTAAATCACTCACACCACGACTAGAATATTGGGAAAGCGAATCACAAATCTTACTTTTACCCTGGTTATCACGGATTGTTCCTAAAGGTCTGCCATCAATCAACACTTTAAGGGTGGTGATAGGTTGTCCAGAAGGACGGCGAAGACGGTAGCGCAATTCTACTTCAGGAGTAGAAAAATAGATACCGTCACCACGACTAGCCAGATCGCTTACTCCACGACTAGCTAGATCACTGACTCCACGACTGGCTAGATCACTTACCCCCCGGCTGTCTTCATCCGCCTTTGGGTTACATTTTCCTCCACGACTAGCCAGATCACTGACACCCCGACTGGCTAGATCACTTACGCCACGACTAGCCAAATCACTCACACCTCGACTATCTGTGTTGGTATCTGCTAAAGACGCACATTCATCTACTAATGCTAACATTGCGACGATTGGAGGCAGTAATTTTTGAATGTGTCCTTGAACGTCTTGCTGTTGTTTTCTAAGTTCAAGATCGCCACGAACTGAACGCATGGCTTTTTCAAAATTTAAGCCATCTACAATTTTAGCAACAACATCAGAACGGTAATCATTACTGACCAGTGATTTTTCAAAAATTTGTTTGACTTTGGATATCTCATCCAATAATAAAATATCTTCAACTTCAAGGGTTTCCAAAACTTTGCTAATCACATCCGGGCGGTAGAATTGTTCTCGAAATCGAGCCACTGGGTAAAAATCGGCGGCTTGCTCTGCTCCACGATTGACATGCCAACCCACGATAGATTCTCCACCAGGCGAAGCCATATAATAACCTTGCGGTGTCCACAATACCCAACGTTTACCATCTTTATGTGGAAAAAAAGCCAACAATTCTTCCCCGTCTGTCAAACGATACCAACGTATTGTACCATCACCAAAAGCGGCGATACCCACTTTGTCATTGCCAGCGATGTTCACACCCCAAGCCACGCTTGGTACACGTTGTTTCCATTGCTGCTTGCCCTGTTTATTATAGTAGCGCAAATACCACTCTGTACCCAACAAAAAGTGTTCACCATCATTTGCGATGGCTAGACTACGTGCCATCTCGTATTTTTTTTTGGATAAAGCGTTACCATTGAGTTTTGGATTTTTAGTACTTTTCCAACCGGTAATGTTTAAACCAGGTGCGTCAGTGCGGGGCGCGGTAAGACTAGAACTTTCTTTATCTAACGAGAGTGTACGTTCATTAATAGAAAAACGGGCGGGCCGTTTGCCGCCTTTTTCATAACCAAATTGCACTATGTCTCCCTTTTCGGAACTGAATAAAACACCAGATTTACCTCCACGACGAAAATCTCCAATACCTGCTTTACGAAACAACGTTTTTTCCCCGTCGACGTTTAATCGCCCGAAAGTGGGGCCAGAACCACCAAAGAAAATTCCACCGTCTCGCAAGGCACGAATGTCCCAAATGGTATTAAAAGAAGCGGACCAAGATTCGTAACTGCCACGTCCCTCTTCTGACCAACGTAGGAGCAGATAAATGTTATCAATATCATACTTCCCCCCCGCATACAACCAACGTCCGTCTTGTGACCAAGCAACTCTACCCAGATTACCATCATTCACACTCTGCGTATTAGGACTGTACAATAAACTCAAGTCCTCGCCTGACAATACATTAACTTGAGTGGAATCTTTAAAACCCACTGCAATCTTGTCACCCCTTTGAGAAAAACTAACAGCAAAAGGCTTATTGCCACCAGGTGCTTTGCGTTTCATCAACTGCTTGAAATCGCTATCGTATAAGCGGATATAACCATCATAACAACTTGTCACTAATCGCCCTTGGTTATCAAATTCAGCCCAATTGCTCTTATTATCATAAGAACTATCTTTAGCTTGTAAGCGATAATCGGTAGTACGATAGACACGGATGCCTCTGCTCCCTCCTAGGCTTGCCACCAGATAGCGTCCATCGGGGGAATAAGCTAAGTGGTTAATCACATTCCCATGCCCTGTGATGCGTTGGCGTAACTCGCCTGTGGCACGGTTGAACAGGTAAATTTTATAATTTCCTGATTTGGTCCATTCCCCTTTAGTCCAGCCTCCAGCCGCAACTGTTTTTCCATCCGGTGAAATAGCCACCGCATAAATCTTGCCTTCATTCCCTTCACCAATTGGTGGACGCAACACGCGCAGCAATTCTCCTCTTTCTAATCCCCACACGCGCACAGTTTTGTCTTTAGAAGCGGTGACTAAATAATGCTCGGCTGCATCTATACCAATTCTGATTATCTTTGCTATGTGCATACCTGTTTCAATACGAAGCATGGGAACTGTGCTAACCCCAGTTTCCATTGCTTTCAACCCAGGTGGTATCCATAAAACCACCAGCATGAAAAACACATTTCTTATCAAGTGCATAACATTCTCCTATAGTTTCTGTAATAAATGGGATCAAAATCTCCCCATTTAACAATGCCCTATAAATAAAAATAAGCAAGATGCAGGGCAAGTTAAACACCTCGCTCAATAAGGGCGAACACACAGGTTCGCCCCTACATGAAATCGCATTCAAAAAAATCAGGGCAATGAAATCACCGCGAAATCTGCAATCGTTTTAGGAATGGCTACCGTTGGTGTTTGCTTGCCGTCGGTCTAAAGAAAGGGGCCATGGTCGAATTGTTTTTTAAACATTACAATTTGTATAAAAATCCAAGATTAAAAATTAAATTGAACCTGGCCCCTTTTTTCAATGCAAAATTCGTTATATTTCCAGTGAAAACAATAATTTTTAATCTTTCAATGCGTAAGTTCTATTAAAGTTTTTTTGAAAAAAAACTTTAACCTCGAAAAGTGTTTTAACATTTTTTGGAATATCAAAAATGTCACCTTTTTTCAGGGGAACTGAGTAGTTACAAAGAAATAAGTAATAAAGCAACACCTATCAGAACCACAAGAGGATAGCCAATTTTCCCAACAAGACGGATGGCATGAATTCGCTTCTCGTTTTTCTCTTTATCTTCTTCTTCATAAATGTGCATATAAATCACTAACAGCAAAGAAGATACTGCCAAAAAGTAAATCATGAAAAATGTATACTCAATCAAAGAAAAGTAGGCAAGTGTTGGCAATTCGGAAGTGAGTCTGATATGTAATACAGACGTTGGCAATATCAGATTAACACCAAGCCCCACTTGAGTGGAAAACGTTTTAATAAAAAATATACCATACCCCAATATAATTATTAATATGTTGGGAAAGAGATTTTTCCAGAAAAAACTGACCACATGCCGCTTAATTTCGATTGCCACATTTAAGCGAGAGTGTTCTTGTTTATATTCTGAGTTGAAAAACTCTGGATTACCAAACGTTGAATCAGTCCATTGAATATCTTCATAGAGCACTATTTTATCAATTAACCAGCCATTGATAGAAAAGGCATCGTTTGCATTCACTCTTTCAACAAGCGTATTTTGCCGCATTCCCTGAGTATCCACCGCATAAATCAAGGTATCGCGTGTCTTGTGCTGATGCCTCAATTGAATAGACAATACTTGTTGATCCAGTGGATAATTATGAAAATCAAAGTTACTTTTGAATTGTGCTTTGACGCGATAAGTTTTGGTGATAGTGTCACCAACAATAGACGAACTTTCATAAGTCATCGTTGGCTTTTTCAACTCACCCTTTTTTGAATCCACGATATTGACAAACTCAATTTTGTCAACATCACACTCGACATGGTGGCTTTCATTTGGATTCGAAATATTGCACTCAATTTTGTCAGCATTAAACTGGCTATCACTTTTGAAGCGAAACCAAATATAAAAATCAGTTGTGTAAATTGCTTGCTTGGTTTCAAGCTTGCTGATTTCATTAAATTCCATGCCCACATAAACCACATCTGCCTTACTTTTGAACTTGCCATTGGTTTTGATCAAATTGCCAGCAAAAACTTCTGGCAAAATATTTTCGGGTGCCACCTGTGAAGCAATCCAGCTTTTCTGCCGATATTGGAACCAGGCAACTGTGGGTTTGCCTTTATAAAAAACGCCTATGGGTATTGATTTATCCACATCCCCATTTTTATCAAAATGAATAGAGCCACTGACACCTTCCACCGCGTTGCTACTGCTTGACATCTGCCATAAACTCTCCTTGAGTTGTTCCCTGGTTTCAGTCTGATCTTGCGGTAGTTTTGCCAGCGCATGAAGAATCACCAGTGCTGCATCATAATAGATAACAGCAGTAGTCGAAATATCCGCCTGGTATTTTGATTCAAATGCCTTTTTTAATTTAAGGTATTTTAATTCAAAAGCCATTTTGAAGTCAATGATCCGTTTTCCTGCCAAATCAAATAGAAACGGTGTTGTCATGTAAATACCATCCGTGTAATAACCTGGTTGATATTGTTCTCGCACATATTGGCTTATTTTTTGCGAAAAAGCACTACTAGCGATGGCATCAGCACCAATGATAGGCACTCTGTGATCGAGTTGCCGCAGTTTAATGATCATTTCCGCGGCTTCTTTTGAATGAGTTGCAAGAAATAGAATACCTGCTTCTTCCTCTTCCAAAGTATTAACCACTTCGTTGATTAAGGTATTGTTAAAGTCGTTTTTATCATCATCAAAATGCCATTGGTGTTCGATTTTTAAGCCGATCAGTCTGGCCGTTTTTGCGAAAGCATCCGCAAGGGTTGAACCATAAGCATCGTCTTCAAAGAGAATACTGGCTTTCTTATGACCGAGAATATTACGCACATAATAAGCCAACTGTGCCCCTTGTTCGCTGTTGTTAAAAATAACCCGGAAATACCAGTCATTTCCCTGTGTCAGTTCATCTACGGTAGCTGAACCAGAAATCGCCGGGATACCCTGTTCTTGATAAACCTGAGCTGCTGCCAGGGAAGCATCACTGGTATAATGCCCAATGACAGCAATGGCTTTGCTATCGACAATTTCTTTAGCCCTTTTTTCAGCAAGTTTAGGACTATTTTGATCGTTAAAGGTGAGCAACTTAACTTGCTTACCATGAATTCCACCCTCGCGGTTAATCTTGTCAATTGCCAATTGGACACCTTGTACCATTGCTTCACCGTTGGTATTTTTTTCACCATTGGTATTTCCCATTGGTCCAGCTACCGCAATATAAAGCGTCTCTGAGAAAAAGTGACTTTTCCATACAAAAAAAGCCATAACAAACACAAGAACAACTAATGAGAGTATCCCGTAAAGCGTTTTCCGACTTTTCGGTTTTTTTTCCGAAGGTTCTATCGGAAGAGGTAATGGAACTTCAGTAGAAATTTTTTCAGACATAATGAATTTTCCTTTAAAAAATAATAAAATCTAGAAAAGGGCAACCACAAGGGATTGCCACTACAAATGGGCACGTAGGGTGTTAAATTTGTGTTCAAAAGTTTTTTTCACCCCTAAATTGAGTACAACGAATTTAAAAAAACACACAACGAAACGCAATTTTGGTACCCCATTTTTGTATTCTATTTAAAATTTAGGTAACTACTCAGCCCTCCAATGCCATTAAGTTAAGCATTGGAGTCCAAACCTTTAGATTTGGAAGTTCTTTAATTTTAAGCCTAATCATCCATTGCTTACGGTTTGGATTCCAATAAAATTCCTTAACTTAATGGCAGTGACTCAGCCCTCTCGTTCCCAAGCCGGAGCTCTCATCGTTATACATAAGTCAAAATGTAGGGTGGGCAAGGTCTTTTTCTTGCCCACCATCTAAGGCAAAGGTGGGCAAAAAAACATTTGCCCACCCTACGAAAAACCATTTTAAATCACATACTTAAATACTTATGTATAACGATAAGGGCTCCGATTTGGAAACGCATTCCTGGACGCTCTGCGTCCCGCGACGCGGAGCGTCAGGCATTCCCAAGCAGGAGCTTGGGAACGAGGGGTGAGTAGTTACCAATTTAGAAGTAAATAAAAATGTAGCCACCAATAACGAAGTTATAACCCATCATTTTTAAATTCGTTGTGTTTCTTCAAATTCGTTGTACTCATATCGAAAATATCAATCTTCTAAATACCAGTCACGAATATGTTGACCGCCAAATGCCATATTATACCACCCTTTTACCCAAGGTTTTACCAAAAACCGTCTATTGGAAAAATAAATAGGTACAATAGCAGCTTCTTCTTGAGTAAGAATTTCTTCGGCGCGGCGGTAGAGTTGTTTGCGTTCAGCTTGATTAGAACTCCGCTGGGCTTTTTCTACCACGTCAGCAAATTCAGGGTTATCCCAACCTATCCAGTTAATACCTTGAGTAGGATGAAATACTTCATAGAGCCAGTTATTGGCATCAGGATAGTCTGCACACCAGGCCATACGGAAAATATGTGGTGTGGTGGGTTGATTAATCTTTCCGAGGTAATGACCAAAATCAAGCCCCCCATCACTGACTTCAATTTCGATATTCAAATAATATTTCAGCATGATTTTGGTGGCTTTTGCCATATCACTGAAATCCTCAGAAACATGGTGCATTAATACCACGTCCTTTGGAAATTCTTTACCATCAGGATAACCGGCTTCTTTTAACCATGCCGATGCTTGCTCTGGGTCGAATGGAATACCCACTTGTTCGTCAGGATCGACAGAACCAAAAATGGGGGGACTGGTAAAAGTGGTTGCCGAGGTATTAATTCCCCACATAATAAAATCGTCCAAAGTTTGTCTATCAATGGCAGCCGCAATTGCTTTACGAACTAGTGGATTATCCATTGGGGGTTTTTGTGTATTAAAACCATACCATTCAGTGCAAAACTGGCGGCTGTGATGTACTTCTCTACGCAACTGTGCGTCTGTGCTAATACGGGGAATTTCCATTTTGGGCAATGGGAGGTATTCGCCACCTATGATATCAAGTTTGTTTTTTTCATACATGGCTAAACCTAATACATCGTCAGGGATAATTAGGTAATGTATCGCCGGTATTTTGACTTTATTAGCCTCGTAATAGTGAGGGTTTTTTTGCAAAATGAGCTTTTTACCTTTATCCCAATCGGTCAGGTGATAAGAACCATTGGTTTGAATATACGCAGGTTCAGTCCACTTTTCGCCCTGTTTTTCAATAATTTGACGGGGCAAAGGGCGATACGTCCACATACTCACCAAAGCCGGAAAATAACCCACCGCGTGTTCTAGCGTAAATTCTACGGTGTAGTCATCTATCGCACGAACACCTAATGGTAAGGCTTGATCACCTTTATGGATGGCATTAGCATTTTTTAGAACAAAAAGCGTATTAGCAGAACGAGATTGAGTCTCCGGGGCAAGATTACGCTGAATAGCCCAAACAATGTCGTGGGCTGTTACCGGCGAGCCATTGGTCCACTTGACATCTTGACGAAGTTGGAAAGTATAAACTGTGTCATCTTCGCTCATTTGCCACTGTGTAGCCAATTCTGGAACGGCTTCATAAGTTTTTGGATTAAAATCCGTTAAACCTAGAAAGAGTTGTTCAACTAACTCAATACTGCGAGTTGTGAAAGTTAAGCCAGGATCAACAGTTGAAACTGGATATTTAAGAGGTATCCGCATAACCCCAGCGTTTTTCGGCGGTTCAATTGCTTTGGACTGACTATCGTGGCTTTGCCCGCAGCCACTTATGAGGATTCCAAAAACATATGCCATTAAAAACAGTCGTTTGGAAAAATAATACATTTTTAATATAAACTCCTATATAGGTATAATACCTTCGCCAAAAGATTTTGAACAGGATTAAACGGATTAAAGGATGAACAGGATTAAAAAATGATGATGAACTGAAATTTATCTTTAAACGATTGATTTAATTCACAATTTCTGTTTTTATGAAAAAATCCTGTCAATCCCGTAATCTGTTTAATCCTTTTCAAAAATTTTTTATTGGCGAAGGTATTATAGGTATTCAGATAATTCTTTTCAAAAGTTCTTACTCACGCAAAGGCGCAAAGGTACTCAATTTTAGTCTTAGGAACGTGCTTGAAATAACTTAGGAAACGTAAAAAAGGGGAAGCACAAGGAGATTACCCCTAAAAATCATTACGTAGGGGCAATCCTTTATGGTTGCCCTAGTTATTTCAAGCACGTTCCTTAGCGTCTTTGCGTGAAATTAAAAATCAGGGCGAACACGCAGGTTTGCCCCTACATGAAATCTCAAAAAATCAGGGCAATGAAATCACCGCAAAATCCGCAATCGTTTTAGGAATGGCTACCGTTGGAGTTTGCTTACCGCCAGTCAGTTCGCTTACGCCCTGCGATAAATACAAATCCAATTCCTTAAAACTAATTTTCCGATCTGGGCTGCGATCCTTTTTGAAACTGATATCCGCATTACCAACTAAGCCTTCCAACAACACCTTGGTAAATGCACCGTTGCCCCATTTTTTATTTTCCCATGCCAGTTGTTTACCCGTCGCAGCAGCTATCACGACTACGCCATTTTCGCTGCTGGATAAGTCGTTGGACACGCGATCCACATCAACGAAACCGCTACCCATGACATTACCAGAGTGACAGGTGTCTATAAAAAACAAGGTTTTACCCGGTAAGGCAGTGACGGTGTTTTTAATGTCATGATAGACAACGCTGCTTTGAGCAATATGCTGTCTATCCACATCACGGGGTAAAAAGTAATATCGCCTATCTGAGCTATTGAAGCCATGCCCTGCTAAAAATAACATTGCTACATCATTAGCAGTCACTCGCTCTTTTAGCCAATTGAAACCAGCAATCACTTCTTCTTTGGTTGCATCAGCCAATAACTTAACTTTCACCTCATGGTACAAACCCTGATCTTGTTGTGCTTCCAATGTTTTGACAAAATCAGTCGCGTCTTTGGCAGCATAATTCAGAGTGAGTTCATTGTCATCATAATTACTCACACCAACCGCGAGTACATAAAGAGTGGGTTTAACCACTTCGCTTTTTTCACCAGTCCAATTTAAACGAATGGTGAATGCTTCAGAAACAGAAAGTTGATTTTCAGCAATCAAACTGACTTCTACATCACGTGGTGGCAGCAAAACTCGTAGACGATGTTCTTGCTCGTCTTGTGCCAATTGACAATCGTTTTGACCGATGGTGCGAGAGGTTAAATCACTAACACCACGACTAGAAGATTGGGGAAGCGAATCACAAATCTTACCTTTACCCTTGGTACGGATTGTTCCTAAAGGTCTGCCATCAACCAACACTTTAAGAGTGGTGATAGGTTGTCCAGAAGGACGGCGAAGACGGTAGCGCAATTCTACTTCAGGAGTAGAAAAATAAATACCGTCACCACGACTAGCCAGATCACTAACACCACGACTAGCTAGATCACTGACTCCACGACTGGCAAGATCGTTTAGCCCCAGGCTGTTTTCATCCGCCTTTGGGCGACATTTTTCTCCAAGACTAGCCAGATCATTCACACCTCGACTATCTGCGTTGGAATCTGCTGAAGACGCACATTCATCTACTAGTGCTAACATTGCGACGATTGGGGGCAATAATTTTTGAATGCGTCCTTGAACTTCTTGCTGTTGTTTTCCAAGATCGTCACGAACTGAACGCATGGCTTTTTCCAAATTTAAGCCATCCACAATTTTAGCAACAACATCAGAACGGTAATTACTACTGCCCAGTGATTTTTCAATACCTTGTTTAACTTTGGGTATCTCAGCCAATAATAAAGCCTCTTCGACTTCAAGGGTTTCCAAAACTTTGCTAATCACATCCGGGCGGTAGAATTGCTCCCGAAATTGAGCCACTGGGTAAAAATCGGCGGCTTGCTCTGCTCCACGATTGATATGCCAACCCACGAGAGATTCTCCGCCGGGCGAAGCCATATAATAACCTTGCGGTGTCCACAGTACCCAACGTTTACCATCTTTATGCGGAAAAAAAGCCAACAATTTTTCCCCGTCTGTCAAACGATACCAACGTATTGTACCATCACCAAAAGCAGCGATACCCACTTTGTCATTATCGTTACCAGCGATGTTCACACCCCAAACCGTAGATGGTACAGATTGTTTCCATTGCTGCTTGCCTTGTTTATCAAATAGCCGCAAACTCCAATCCGCACCCAGCAAAAAGTGTTCACCATCATTTGCTATGGCTAGACTACGTGCCATTTCGCCTTGGTATAGAGACAAAGCGTTACCATTGAGTTCTGATCTTGTCGTATCTCCCCAACCGGTGATGTTTAAACCGGGTGCATCAGTGCGGGGCGCAGTCAGACTTAAACTCTCTTTATCAAAGAAGAATAAAAGGAAATCTAACGAAAGTGTGCGTTCATTAAGAGAAAAACGGGCAGGCCGTTTGCCACCAACTTCATAACCAAACTGCACTGTGTCTCCCTCTTCGGAACTGAACAAAACACTAGATTTATCCCCACGACGAAAATCTCCAATATCGGCTTCACGAAACAGCGTTTTTTCCCCGTAGGCGTTGAATTGCCCGAAAGTTGGATCAAAAGTAGCAAAGACAATCTCACCGTCTCGCAAGGCACGAATGTCCTGAATGGTATTAAAAGAAGCAGACCAAGATTCGTAACTGCCACGTCCCTCTTCTGACCAACGCAAGATTAGATTGAAGCCATCAATATTATACGCCCCCCCCGCATACAACCAACGTCCGTCTTGTGACCAAGCAACTATAGCCAGACTACCATAATTCACACTCTGCGTATTAGGACTGTACAATAATCTCAAATCCTTACCTGACAATACATTGACTTGAGTGGAATCATCAAAAGCCACCGCAATCTTGTCACCCTCTGGGGAAAAACGAACCGCAAAAGGCGAATTGCCACCGGGTGTTTTGTGTTGAGTCAACAGTTTGAAGTCGCTATCGTATAAGCGGATATAACCATCATCACAACTTGTCACTAATCGCCCTTGGTTATCAAATTCAGCCCAATAGCTCTGTTTATCATAAGAGGTATCTTTAGCTTGTAGGCGATAATCGGTGGTACGATAGACATGGAAGCCTCCTCCTAGACTTGCTACCAGATAGCGTCCATCGGGGGAATAAGCTAAGTGGAAAATCGTATCCTCATGCCCGGTGAGGCGTTGGCGTAATTCGCCTGTGGCACGATCAAACAGGTAGATAGAATTAGAATTATCCCATTCAAAACCAGTCCAGCCTCCAGCCGCAACGGTTTTTCCATCCGGTGAAATAGCCACCGCATAAATCATGCCCTCATCCCCTTCACCAATCGGTGGACGCAACACGCGCAGCAATTGTCCTTTTTCTAATCCCCACACGCGCACAGTTTTGTCGTTAGAAGCCGTGACTAAATAACGCTCATCGGCATCAACATCAATTCTGCTTATCACTGCTGTGTGCATACCGGTTTCAACACGGAGCATGGGAGATATATTAAACCCGGTTTGACTAAAGGTATTGTGACTTAAAACATTGTATTCTTCAATATTCGTGGTGTCGACAATTTGCTTAAAATAGGCGGTTTTATTGTTTTTTACCACGTTACCTACCAGAGAAATGTCTTTGGAACGATGAATCTCAAATATCCCGCCTTCTTTATCACGACTCTCATTTTCGGTGATCAACATGTCTGTTATCGTTACCTTTTTGGCATTTTGAATCCGGAACACACCTTGGGTATTCTTAATCGCTTTGCCACCGGTGATATTAACATCTTCAACATTTGCCATTCCGACGGCATAAAGTCCGGAAGCCGCCAGCACAGAATCAATAATGTTGACATGCTTTGCCTGAAAGAGAATGATCATAGGACGACTACAACAATCTTGCCCGTCAACCTTGGAACTGATGTCAAGATTTTTGAGGGTAATATTGTCGGAGTCCTGGATAAGAAAAACAGAACCATAGCCAGATGCGGTTTGAATTTTGGCATTTTCTTCAACTGCTAACGTTAAATGAGATTTGTTAGCGATAGTTAGCATGGTGTCACTATCTGAAGGCGCAATTTTATGCACCCCGGCTTTTAGCACGATATAGTCGTATGGTTTGGCCTCATTGATAACGGACTGTAACTTATCCGATTCATCGGGTGATACATAAATCTTCCGATAAATAAAAAGATGTGCTTGGGCATCTTGAGCGGCATACGCTGTGTTATTGCTCCCATTCCAAGAAAAACTATCGCTTCCTGAATAATCGGCATAAGGTGTGTAAGTGAGTTGGTCAATATCGTCTGCGTTAATTTCCTGTTTGAGTGCTACTGGAGTTGTCACTAATTTAAGTGTACCGTGATTCGGTAAAGTAGTGATTGATATTTGGCTAACTTCACTAGTTGCTTCTTCCGAATAAATGCGGAAATCCATTGCCATGAATTGAATGAATGTGTGATCGTAAATTTTTTTACTAAAAGGGGCTAATTTCTTGGGACCAGTCTGGAATACACCTCCGACAAGTGTGCCATTCCAAGTTTTATCACTTGGTTTCATATCGTCAATGGTTTCAGAACATCTTCCCCAATCTCCAATAAAGGAACTTCTATCCTCAGCAATATGAAAGGCAACGGGACCCTCCCATGTTTTGTTTGGACCGCAGTGTGAATTACCATCACCCTTCCACCAGCCTTGGATAAGATTTCCTTTCAAAATGCCAGTAACTATTTCCTGGTTGATATTGCCATAATAGTTAGAATATCCGATTATAGATGAACCCACTTGACGTATATATAATTCTTTATAATTGGTACTCCATGCACTGGAAAATTCAATATCAGTGTTAAACACACCTTCAATCAGGCTGCCATTCCAAGTCTTGTCACTTGGTTTTATGTTATCAATCGTTTCAGAACATTTTCCAAAGTCCCCGATAAATGATTTTTTATCTCCATCTAAAAAAAATGCAAATACAAAGGGTCCCTCCCAAGCTTGGTCTTGTCCACAACTTGGATTACCAGCATCTTTCCACCAACCTTTGAGGATATTTCCGTCAAGAATGCCAGTAATTTGTCTGTCGTTATTTCCATAAAAGCCGGTAACGGATGAATCAACTTGGTTCAGATACAAGGTTTGATAATTAGTCTGCCATACACTCAAACTTTTCGCATCCATGTTAGACTTGTTTATGGAACCATCCAAACTTTTTGCATCCATGTTAGACTTGTTTTTAGAGCCATTCCAAGTCTTGTTACTTGGCTCTATACTTTCAAAGGACCTAGAGCAATAGCCCCAGTCACCGATAAATAAGTTGTCATCCTCATTCAACAAAAATTGAAAGACAAAGGGCCCCTCCCAAGCTTGTTCAGGACCACAATTTAGCTTACCGCTACCTTTCCACCAACCTTTGAGGATATTTCCGTCAAGAATGCCGGTGACTTGTCCTTTGTTACTATTGTAAAAGCCTGTAATAGATGAACCTGTTTGGCTCAGATACAATTCTTGAAAATTGGTATTCCAAATACCTGAGATTTCAATATTGGTGTTGAAGGTAGTTGTTGGATGCCCGGTGACATCTTCCGTTGCTTTCAATCCTGGTGGTATCCATAAAACCACCAGCATGAAAAGCACATTTCTTATTAAGTGCATAACATTTTCCTATAGTTTCCGTAATAAATGGAGTCAGAATGTCCTCATTTAACAATGCCCTATAAATTAAAATAAGCAAGATGCAGGGCAAGTTAAACATCTCGCTTCGCTCAATAAGGGCGAACACGCAGGTTCGCCCCTACAAAGTGCCCAAAGCTAAAGTTTTGGACTCCAGATGCCTACATTATTAGGGCACTGAGACTACCGCAAAATCTACAATTGTTTTAGGAATTGTTACCGTTGGATGTTGCTTGTTATTGGTTAGAGTGCTTACGTTCTGCAAAAACAGATTCAATTCAGTAAAAGTAATCTTCCGATCTTGCTCGCCAATGTAATTTTTGTAATCCGCACCACCAGTTAAACCGGCCACCAGTATCTCGGTAAACGCACCGTTGCCCCATTCTTTATTTTCCCATGCCAGTTCTGTACCAGTTGAGGCAGTTATCACGATTACGCCACTTTCGTTGCTGGACAAATCATTGGTTATGCCAGTTGTATTAACGGACTCTCCACCCATGACATTACCAGAGTGACAGGTGTCTATAAGAAACAAGGTTTTACCCGGTAAAGCGGTGACGGTGTTTTTAATGTCATGATAGACGACGCTGCTTTGAGGAATATTGTCCCTCTTCACATCACGGGGCAAAAAGTAATATTGCCTATCTGAGTTATAGCCATGCCCGGCTAAAAATAACATTGCGACATCATTAGCAGTCATTCGCTCTTTTAACCAATTGAAGCCAGAAATCACTTGTTCTTTGGTTGCATCATTCAATAAATTGACTATCACCTTTTTATATAAATCTCCATTTTGTTGATTTTTCAATGTATCAACAAAATCAGTCGCGTCTTGGGCGGCATATTTCAGAGTGAGTGTTTCATCATCATAATTACTCACACCAATCGCAAGTACATAAAGAGTAGGTTTAATCACTTCGCTTTTCTCACCAGTCCAATTTAAACGAATGGTGAACGGTTCAGAAGTCGCAAATTGATTTTCAGCAATCAAACTGACTTCTACATCACGCGGTGGTAGCAAAACTCGTAGACGATGTTCTTGTTCGTCTTGTGGCAATTGACAGTCGTTTTGGCTGACAGTGCGAGAAGCTAAATCACTGACACCACGAGAGGCTAAATCACTGACACCACGAGAAGCTAAATCACTGACACCACGACTAGAATATTGGGAAAGCGAATCACAAATCTTATCTTTCTCCTTGGTATCATGGACTGTTCCTAAAGGTCTGCCATCAACCAACACTTTAAGGGTGGTGATAGGTTGTCCAGAAGGACGGCGAATACGGTAACGCAATTCTACTTCGGGAGTAGAAAAATAAACACTGTCACCGCGACTAGCCATATCGCTTACCCCACGACTAGCCATATCACTGACACCACGACTAGCCATATCACTTACTCCCCGACTGTCTTTACCTGCCTTTGGGCTACATTTTTCTCCCTGACTATCTGTGTTGGAATCCGCTAAAGACGCACATTCATCTAGTGCTAACATTGCGACGATTGGGGGCAGTACTTTTTGAATGTGCCCTTGAACGTGTTGTTTTCCAATATCGCCACGAACTAAACGCATGGCTTTTTCCAAATCAAGGGTTTCCATCACTTTACTAATCACATCCGGGCGGTAGAATTGCTCCCGAAATCGAGCCGCTGGGAAAAAATCGGCCGCTTGCTCTGGTCCACGATTGAGATGCCAACCAATCAGTTCTTCACCACCAATGGATGTATCATAATATCCTTGCGGTGTCCAAATAATCCAGCGTTGCCCATCCCTGTGCACAAACAAAGCCAATAATTCTTGGCCATCACGCAACCGATACCAACGCAACGTCCCATCCGCTAACGCCGCAACCGCAACTTTACCATTTTCAGCAATATTAACACCCCAAGCAACACCCGGCATTGAGACTGCCCCTCGTAGGCGGCCTTGTTTATCAAAGTATCGTAATGACCATTCTGTACCCAGCAAAAAATTTTGCTTATCTGGTGCGATGGCAAGGCTACGTGACGTTTCGTTTGATTTTAGGGAGAGGGGTTTGTCATTGAGTTTGGGGTACCCGGTACTTTTCCAATCACTGATGTTTATTCCCGAAGTTCGTGGTAGGCTCAAATTGGATTGAGTAGAAGGATCAAATGTTAGTGTACGCTCATTAACAGAGAAACGAGCCGAACGTTTACCAGCATATTCAAAACCAAATTGCACGGTACTGCCATCTTTAGAAATAAACAAGCTGTCTCTTACACCATTA
>Ga0233403_10000370_pt1 | contig 21303 bp, 17 predicted proteins | sample Na_oxic_1_MG_FD_179866 | JGI IMG/M metagenome (GOLD analysis project Ga0233403, IMG submission 179866) | Seawater microbial communities from Saanich Inlet, British Columbia, Canada - Na_oxic_1_MG | ecosystem: Environmental > Aquatic > Marine > Inlet | place: Canada: British Columbia | collected...
TCGCCAGGCTCTATTTTTGAGCATTGAAATATACAATTCATTGATTTTTAAGGTTATTCAGTTTTTGAGGTATATAATCATATTTATTTTAAAATCAATCAATTATAAAAAACTTGAAGATCGAGTACTATAGTCCCAGCCAGATAAATTGATACGGATTTATCTTAATAATTATTTTATTTTCATATAGTTAATTAAATAATTCACGTATCAAGTCATGTGATCGGCACTATTAATTGATGAGATTGTAATTTTGTGACCTCAAATTCATTTGTATATACCAAGAATTTTTATCAATCTGTTTTTTAACTTGGCTTTGAAAAGTTCAATCTTAAATAGCAATAGAGATCGGAACACTTTTTGCTAAGGCGAAATTCCCTCCAACTGTGTACCCATTTTTTGGTGACTTGAGCCTCGCTCGAAAATTTTGAACCGCCCACTATGGCATTTTGAACCAAAATCTGAGGCGAGCACTTTTTGAAAAAAGGTTTAAATAACAAAAGGTTCAATATTTAAGCAATATATATTCCGATCTCTATTGCTTAAATAGATAATATTTTAACGCGATACTCAACTTTTTATAAATTATTAAAACATATAAAGTTTATTTCGGTGGGTTGGGCGTTCCGCTACTTTAGTTGCGCTTCGCTCTACCCATCCTACATTTAAAATCAACTTAGTTATAAAATAAAGTTGAGCATCGTATTATTTTTTAGAGTCGGTTTAATAATTTTAGATATTAGCATTTTTTTGAATCAGTGCCTTAGAGACGTAAGGATGAACAAAATCATCAACCGGACCACCTAACGCGGCAATTTCCCGTACTAAACTTGAAGAAATATAAGTATATTCGGTAGCTGGGGTAAGAAATATGGTCTCAACGTCAGGGATCAAGGTACGATTCATACCGGCCATTTGAAATTCATATTCAAAATCTGATACGGCCCTAAGTCCACGAACAATGACTTTGGCATCAGATTGTCTAGCAAAATCAGCTAATAAGGTTTCAAAACCACATACAGTGACATTATTTAAATCTGTTAATACTACTTTGGCAAATTCAATCCGTTTTTCTAATGAAAAAAAAGGCGTTTTATAGGGATTGGCTGCTATTGCTACGATAACATGTTCAAATAATTTGGCTGCACGTTTAATAATATCTGTATGTCCTTTGGTAATTGGATCAAATGTACCTGGATAAATTGCTTTTATTTTCATATTAAGGATGGTTAATTAAATGATAAGATTTGTGTTATATTTTTTTTATCCGCCTTTGGCGAATATTGAATAGCAAATAGCAAAACAAAGTAAGGTGATTTCCAGAAAAGATTATACCGGTGCCTGAGCTTGTCGAAGGCATCCGCGAGAATTGCCTTCGACAAGCTCAGGCACCGACTCCCGGTATATTTATTTCTGGAAATCGCCTAAATAAAGTGGGTCCTAATCTTTAATTAAGGTTTTAAATTAAAAATTTCATTTAAGTTTTTTTTACAAGTAGTATCCGCCATATTTAGTTATTGTAAGGGTCTTTAACTATTTGTTATATTGTTAAATAGGGTAACAAAAATATTTTATTAAGTATATATTTAATCTTTAGTTCAGTGAATGGCGAAAGTATTGTCAAGTAGATATAATGTGAATGGCGTGATTAAAAGTGTGTGACCCAAAATAAATTTTGGAAGCCGTGTAGAATTCTTAACTTATTTCGTCTTTGTAAATAGCCAATAGCGAATTAAATAGAATTTAGCTTGAAATAAAATAATTATCAATATAATAAAAAATACTTTAATAGAACACATTTCAAATATTTATGAACATATTCTTTTGGTCAATTTTCGATTTTGTTGAAAAATTTCTTGATAAGTCCATAAAAAATTTCTTTAAGAAAAATGATTTCTTTTGAATATTTTAGGGATATCCAAAAAATAAATTAATTTTGAGGTGTGAGAAATCCTATTTCTTTAAAAAATTAGGATTTCTTCAGATTTCGATTTGGAATGATTATTTTTCTGGAATTCCCTTATTAAGAAGTTTTTCAAAAAATAGGGGAAATTTACCAGCGGAACGATTTTGAGAATTCTTTATAATTTTGGTTCCATCAAATTTTAGTCACACTTTTAATCTCCCCCATTCAATATACCTAGTCGAGTATCAATAAAAATTTCAGTCGAGAGAACAACTTGCATAGATCATCATTTTTAGAGATGTATAAAAAAGTAAGCCTTTATTGAAATCGTTTCAGGAAATTCTTTGTTTAGGGCGGGTGTAAAAATAATATACCGGAAATCCCTCCTACTTTTTCAAAGGGGAAAACTGGCATTTTATTTTTCAACAATTCTCTTTAAAGAACGAAACCACAGTGAATAGAATATTTTTCCCCCAGTCTTTTTAAGTATTCGCTGAAAATCAAGAATCGAAGGATATTTTGTGAAAAGAACAGGAACTGATAAGAAATGACAAATGTTCAAGATGCCCAGTCAATACGTTGTAATTTACCCCTGTTAAAGACTTTAAGTCAAGAAAAACAACAGGAACTTTTTGCTCACGCAAAAATTCTTAATGTTGAACTAGATGAGATTATTTTTGAAGAAGGTGATGTAGGTCATTCTATGTACCTGATTAAATCAGGTGCAGTACGGGTTTTAACGACTAATGAAGATGGTCAACCCATGATTTTAGCCAGTCTACAAGGTGGTGATTGTTTTGGTGAACAGGCTATTTTATCGGGTCGGAACGAGGAAAAGCGGCAGATAAGCGTTATTGCAACAGAACCAGGTGAGATACTTAAAATTGCTTTGAGTGATCTTTATAAAATTGTACCACCTGATTCTCGTTTAGAAGAACAACTCCAAGAAATTAGTGAAGATAAAATCCGTCGTGAACGCGAAAAGCAATCTGCTCTTGTGGGTGAGCAATTGCTTGACAAAGGCGCAATGGAATGGTTAGATGAACAGACCTTTAAAGATGGGGAAGTGGTATTTCAAGAAGGAGATATAGGTGATCGTTTCTATCTCATTTTGGAAGGTACCGCAAAAGTCACGAAAAATGGCAAATTTGTGTCACGTTTAAATCGTGGACAATCTTTTGGCGAAGTGGCCTTAGTGGGTGATAAACCACGTGATGTAACGGTAAGTGCTGAAGGTAGTTTGCATGTCACAAGTTTTAAAGGAGCTATTAATTATGATAGTGGTCAATTTGGGATGGATAATCTCACGGCTATGTATCATCTCCCTAAAGCGGAAAAAACCGCACCTGGAGCCCCGGTTGCTTATAAACATTATGGTATTGGCGAGTTATCCTTTCAAATTGGCCCATTAGTTGGTATCACGGCTTTTGGTGAATGGCCAGATTTTACTGGCGACCCTGAGTCAGTAGCGAAACAAAGTGGACGAGTAGCACAAGTTCGTCAAAATTTAGTCACTGAATCTTCGCTCTTCAAATCATTACCCTTTAGTGAACAAAGTGCTCAATGGTTGGAAGAAATGCAATTTGAGGATGGGGCGATTATATTCCAAGAGGGCGATGTTGCCGATCGATTTTATCTGATTCTCTCTGGCATGGTGAAAATCACTAAAAAGGAGGCGAATGATGAAAAATTAGTCGCACTTTTATGTCGAGGCCAATATTTTGGAGAAGTGGCCCTGATTCGCAATGAACCTCGCATTGTTAAAGCGGTGGCAGAAGGTCCGTTGCAAGTGGCTAGTTTAAAAGGACTTATCACTTTCCATACCAGTAAGTTTATGGAAATGCCAAGCCTCACGACTATCTATCACTTTCCCAATGCCAATAAGATTGTTTCGACTAAAGTGATGGATAATCCCATTTTTGATGTGACAAAAATGGGAGCGACATTGGGTACGCCTGTTGTTTATAAACGCCATGGAGCCCGTCGTGAGTTGTTTTTTCAAAAAAGTCGATTGGTGGGATTGACAGCCATTGGGGAATGGCCTGATTTAGGACGAGTTAATCAACTGATTATCCATAATTGGCGGGTTTGGCCTTGGCAAATAGCACTATTTCGTCAAACTGGTGAACTTTGGTTAGAACAAGAACGTGAAAATTTTAAGGCGAGTGCTATCGTCTGTAAATGTATGGGGATTACGCGAGGCGTGTTAAATGATGCCTTTGCAGACGGATGTGATACGGTTGAGAAATTATCGGAACGTACCGGGGCTTCACGAGTTTGTGGTTCTTGTGCGCCACAATTAGCGCAAATTGTGGGTCATTCTGATATGGAACCTGTTGATATTGTGGCTGTTTTACCGGTCACTTCGGAAGTCAAATCATTTCGTTTTCGTCCTAAAAATAGCTCAGTGCATCCTTCTCGTCCTGGACAACATATTCGTATTGAGGCCCAAATAGCAGGACGTTGGGTACAGCGATCATACACTCTCACTTCGCCAGCCCAACAAGAAGATTATTATGAAATTACGGTGAAGCGAGAAGAACATGGATTATTTTCTCGTTGGCTACATGATAAAATGAATACCAATTCTGCGGTTCGCGTTTCCAAGCCGCAAGGTTCCTATTATTTGTCTTTAGAAGAGCAAACCCCGGTGGTCTGTTTTGCTGGCGGTATTGGTGTTACTCCGTCGCTAGCTATCTTACGTTCCTTGCATCAAATGGAGAGTGAACGCGCATTATTTATTGATTATTCAGCACAAAAACGTGAGCAGTTTGCTTACGTTAATGACTTAACTGAAATTCCAAAGCAGCGTAACACGATTCAAGTTAATTTGCGTGCGACTGAAGAACATGGTTTTCTTCAAGCAGAAGAGGTAAAACAACTCACACAAACTTATCAAGAAGCTACTTTTTTTATTTGTGGACCGAAGCCCTTTGAACAAGCAATACGCACTCATTTGGAAAATGCAAAAGTGCCGAATGAGAAAATAAAAATTGAACACTTTGTCCCCGCTGGGGGTAGTGCGGCTGCAATTCCCAAATTACAAGGGGCTAATACACTTTTGATGGGATCAGTATTAACTTTTCTGGTGGCGTTGTCATTCATGTTTTTTGGACCCATTCCTTTTTCACAAAGCGTTCAAACAAATTGGTCAATCGATTTTCTTTGGACTGATAGTGTTTGGAAACAAGTTACCGGTTATACTATCTTGGCTTTGACTGTTATTGGCATGGGCATGTCTCTTCGCAAACGTTGGCAAAAAGTAGTGCGTACTGGTAATTTCGCCTGGTGGCGTATTATGCACTTGGGAACCGGTTTACTGGCATTGACCCTGTTATTTGTTCATACGGGCATGAATGCTGGTGAACACTTTAATTTCTTGTTAATGCTGAGTTTTTTAGGGGCATTAGTGATTGGTTCCGCAGTCGGTTTATTGACGGTTATTGAAAATCGTATGCCTGATGCTACCAGTGCTTATCATGCCAAGACATGGTTGAAAAACGCACATATTGCCATTGTTTGGCCATTACCGGTGTTAATTGCTATTCACATTGTTTTGGCTTACTATTTTTGAGATAGTCGGCTTTAGCCGATTTTAGCTTTTAGCCTTGAGATTTATCTCAAGGCACAAGTGTAGATTATTTTTTTTATCGAAGTTTTAAAAAAATTCTAAAATTGATTTTGAATTCCAAAACCTAATAACTCAAAATAAAGCGGATTCCAAAATTAATTTTAGCTCCTTATATACTAACGTTAACGTTCAGGATTTCGGATGTTATACCTGGTTTTTAACTCCTGGCAAGTATTGCAGGCGTTATTTAGTCTATTTTCATCATCCGAAAACTTGAACGTTTGAAATAAGTACTGAACCATAAATTTTCAGGTATGATGAATTTTGGGTAGATTTCATTACTATTTCGGTGGGCAACAAAAAGACGTTACCGGCCCCCTACAAAATACCTGACAATTTGTGATTCAGTACTTATAATCAAATAACCTAAAAAATTATCTGTTTGGCTACCCTCACGCTTGATGATAAGATGATAAAAGGAACTTTTTTTATTGTTGTTAGATGATGAGGAAGAACACACCCATTTTTAAGGTGATTTCCAGGAAAGATTATACTGCTCCTGAGCTTGTCGAAAGCAATCGTGACAACCGCTTTCGTCAAGCTTAGGCAGCGATTCCCGGTATATTCATTTTTGGAAATCGCCTAACCAGAAAAATTGAATCATGTTGATGATAGAAAATTTCTTAGTTTGGGCTTGGAAGAATATTCAAAAACTTCTCCTGTGGACTAGTTGGATAATCGTAACTGTTGTATTGACTTTTTATTTTACGAATTCCTTAACGGGAGAAGATAAAAGCACTTTTTTACCGGCTGAAACCACGCATGGTCACTATCAAATTGAGTTGGTTTGTGATGCCTGTCATACCACTACTTTTGATGGTGTTAAACAAGAAGCTTGTTTAGAATGCCATGCGAAGGAATTAGAACTGGGCGATGATTCTCATCCGCCTTCTAAATTTAATGATCCGCGTAATGCCAGTCTATTACAAGTTATAGATGCACAAAAATGTATTACCTGTCATGTTGAACATCGACCCGATATGACACGCAAAATCGGTGTTACTTTGCCGCCAGATTACTGTGTCTATTGCCATGAAGATGTTGCTGAAGATCGTCCCACTCACGAAGGTATGCCATTTGATACCTGCCGAGGTGCTTGCCATAATTATCATGATAATACCGCACTTTATGAAGATTTTTTAACCAAAAATCTGCATCACCCCGATACGTTTGGTCAGCCGGTAACGATTGGGCGTAATTTTCTGGAAATTTATCAATCAAAACCAAAGTACCCCATCAAACATTTGACCATGACAGAACATGATGCCCCAGAGAATGTTGACCTTGAGGCTGGTATGGATTGGGCCGAAACGAGTCATGCTAAAGCCGGCGTTAATTGTATGGGTTGTCACGGTGTAGAGGAATATGGTACTTGGGTAGATAAACCGAGTCACAAGGCTTGTGAAGATTGTCATGAGCATGAAGTTGGCGGATTTTTAACCGGTCGGCATGGTATGCGCTTGGCAGAAAATTTGTCGCCGATGACGACAGATATGGCCCGATTGCCAATGAAAAAGGAGGTTCATAAAGCGTTAACTTGTGTGGCTTGCCATCAAGCGCATGATTTTAGTACGGAACCACGCCATACCGCCGTAGATGCCTGTCTCGGTTGTCATGCAGATGATCATAGTCGTGCCTATAAAGCCTCTTCTCATTTCAGATTATGGAATGAGGAATTAAGAGGTCAAATGCCTAAAGGCAGTGGTGTTTCCTGTGCGACTTGCCATTTACCAAGAGAAGTCGTACTGGAAAAAGGTGTCAAACGGACGGTGGTTCAACACAACCAAAATCTCAATTTGCGTCCAGCCCAAAAGATGATTAGAACGGTGTGCATGAATTGTCACGGTTTAGGGTTTAGTATGGATGCGTTAGCCGATGAAGAATTGATGCGAAACAATTTTTCTGAACGGCCATCTAAGCATATTGAAAGCCTTGAAATGGCTGAAAGTCGTATTAAGAAGAAGCCTGCCTCACAGACAATGGATTCTCAAAAACCGGAACCGGTATCACAGACAATGGATTCTCCAGAAAATGGGGAAAGTGTTGCCACTGTGTCTGATACGTTTGGTCATCCAATTTCACCTCAGCCAAAAAAGGTAGAAATACCGGTTACTCAAGAACCAGAATCGGTTGAAAAAGCAACCATTCAGAAAATTCAAGTGCCTGTAGTTCAAATGCTTGATAAAACAAAGCTGGTAGAAAAATCAAAAATACCGGTGAGTCCAGAGCAAGAAACGCCAGTAAACAGTCTCGGTCATCCATCAACAATAATGGAAGAACTCATTGATATTTTAGGTGAAATTGTAGACAAAACTGAAAATTCGATGGCTGTTGAAAAATGATGAAGTCCCTTGAAGTTTCAGATAGCGAAGTTCATTATCCATAATCCTCCTAAATCTGTTGTCATTGATCGGATAAAGCGATAAATTAAAATATATTATTTGAAATTTTGATCCTACAAATGCTATTTCTTAAAGAAATAGTATTTGTTGGTTGTGCGTATCTTAAAAGTTATCATTATTTCTTCAAATAATTCATTCGCTGCGAACATGGATGTGAGTAGTCCCAGATAGCTAGGCGTTTCGCTCGGCGTTTCGCATTACAGCGTCAGTCATTGAGGAGAGCGTCTGTCGAGCGTAGCGAGACAGAGCGGACGCAGGACGAATCTGGGCAAATATCTGTGGCACGTTGGCGAGGGCAAAATGGATATGGATGTCCATTTTGCTCCACCGAGCCCGTGCCACTCCTTTATATTTATCATTTATATTTATTATTTATATTTTTATAGGCTATATTGAGCAAATTTTCTTAGAGTTGGCGTTAAAATCAAAAAAAGGCTTGACAATTGATATCATTCAATTACAATTTAAAACCACACTTCTATAGAATAATGTACTAAAAGAATTTATTTCTTTGAAATAAAATAATATTATTATAATCTATAAAAAGGTTCATCAATCTATGGAGTGAATTAGCCTTAGAAACTCAAAAAAATTGTCAAAAACCCCGCTCCAGACTTATAAAAATAATAATTAATTTCAGGATTTTAGGCAGATTTTTTGAGATAACAAGTTGAGTATTTATAATTTATTAATGAAATTTTAATTAATTATTAATAATTCAAGGCATTACGCACATAATATTTCTTTCAAACTTAAATTTTTCCGACCGAGGAAACAAAGTTTATGGCAGAACTTTCTAGCAAGACAAAAGAAATTGTAAAAAGCACCGCTGCGCTTATCAAGCAAGACCCTGAGAAGTTGACGAGCCGCATGTATGAGTTGATGTTCGGTAACTATCCTTATGCAAAGCCCTTATTTAAAAATGCCCCAAAAAATCAACCCCAAGTGTTGGCAAGATCAATTGTGGGTTATGCTGAAAATATTGATAATTTATCGGCGTTAGAAGGTGCTCTTGACAACATTGCTCGTCATCATGTGAAGACTAGCATTTTACCAGAGCATTATCCTTGGGTAGCAGATTCCTTATTACAGGCTATCAAGGATACTTTGGGTGATGCGGCGACTGATGAAGTGATGACTGCTTGGGGCGAAGCTTATTGGTTTTTGGCGAATGTGCTGATTGAGCGTGAACAGAAACTTTATCAATCTGGTCTCACTGATGAAATGAAGAAGATTGTGAAGGACACGGCACCAGTTTTAAAAGAGCATGGCGAAGCTATCACAACGCGCATGTATGAAATCCTGTTCAACAATTATCCGGATGTAAAACCCCTGTTCAAGAACGCGCCTAATAACCAAAACCAAATTTTGGCCCGTTCCATCGTGGCTTATGCTGAAAATATTGATAATCTCCCTGCCTTAGAAGGAGCCATTGAAAAGATTGCCAAGCACCATATTGATACTGATGTGAAACCGATACACTATCCTTGGGTGATCGAATCTTTGTTACAAGCGATAACAGAAGTGTTAGATAACAAAGTGGGTAAAGGAACAGTTACTCAGGATATTGCTGATGCTTGGTTTGCTGCTTATTGGTTTTTAGCAAGCATTTTAATGAAACGTGAAAAAGAATTGTACGCTACAACTTAATCTTTCTTTCAACAACTAACGTAATAAGGGGAGTTTGTGGTGAATAATGTTATTATTGGAGTAGTCGCTTTTGTGGTTGGTGCGGCTGTAAGTTTTTTTGTAGTTGGTGGTAGTGGTGGCAATGAAAGTGGTGGTGTAACTCCAGAGCAAATGGCTGATGCAGTTCATACGGTTTTGGAAGCTGACCGCACGGTTTATACTCAGAAAATCATCAATCGCTTGACCCAAGAAGAGAAGGTGATTGAGGCCAGTGAACACTGGAAAGAAGAGAAGGCCTTGCTGTTACCGGCTCAAATGTTCCGTGCTGGTTCTGAAGAAGTACAGAAAACTGGTGGTGGATTTAGCTATGCTTTGCTGTCTCAGTGGCCTATTAATAAACAGAACAAAGCAAAAACTGATTTAGAAAAGCAAGGGTTACAAGCTATTATTGATAACCCAGATAAGCCATTTTATGGTACAGAAACCTTGGGTAACAAGACTTATTTTACCGCGTTTTATCAGGATAAAGCGGTATCTCAAGCCTGTGTTACTTGTCATAACAATCATCAGGATAGCCCAAGAACTGACTTTGAGTTAAATGAAGTGATGGGTGGCGTTGTCATTCGCATTCCAATGGATTCCTAAAATTTAGTTGGTTTTCTTCCTTTTTAAGGGGGAATTTTTTTATTTTGTCTTTATTTAGTTTTATGTTTGCTGTTTAAAAAAGGCCCTTGTATCATGATGATGCAAGGGCTTTTTTTATGTCAATTATTGTCTTTTTGGGAAGATTAAAATCCTCACCTTTAGGTGACAGCTCAATCAATATTAATCCCGGACAAGTGCCCATATAAGGCGATTTCCATCAATAAATATACCGGTATTTTTTTTATCAGAAATCACCTAACAATTATCTTCTTCTGACCATTGAATGATTTTTAAATAACGATCATTTTTTTAGTTTCCAAAGACTCCAAATCCTTGATAGCTTGTATAGCAATTCCCGATTAAATAAAGTACAATTAATCTAGTTTAAGTTATTCATAAATTAAATAAAAAACGCTATAACGCTGTAACGCATTAAACGCAAAAACGCTATATCTTAATCAGTATGGCTATTACCTTCAACGTAGGCAGGTAAATGTACGGTAAAGGTAGTTCCTTCACCAAATATACTTGATACAGAGATAGTACCGTGCATCATTTGAATAAATTGATGAGTAATCGCTAGTCCTAATCCGGTACCCCCATATTTGCGTGTGGTGGATGAATCAGCCTGCATGAAAATTTGGAATAATTTTTCTTGTTGTTCTTGGGTAATTCCAATACCATTATCAATAACTTGTAATACAATTAAATCACCAGAAGCTTCCACACTTAATTCACGCCATGCTTTCAAGATCAAATTTCCTTGAGTGGTAAATTTCGTGGCATTGCTCAGTAAGTTGAGTAAAATTTGGCGAACCTTCATTAAGTCGGCATGAATATCTCCAAGATGTTCATCACACTGTATTTCTAACACATTTTCTTTATCTTGGACAAAGGGTTGAATGGAATTGATGGCTTCATTAATTAGCGGTTTTAACGCAAAATCTTCAGTGTATAATTCCATTTTACCGGCTTCAATTCGAGAAATATCTAATATGTCACTGATAAGGTTCAGCAAATGTTTTCCGGCAGCCTGAATTTTTCTTAAATCCGGGGTAAAATCTTCTAATCCTAAATCTTCACTTTCTTCTTGCAACATTTCGCTATAGCCAATAATGGCGTTAAGCGGGGTGCGTAATTCATGACTCATGTTAGCCAAAAATCGACTTTTCGCTAAATTCGCATCTTCAGCCATTTGTTTAGCACGATTTAATGCAGCTTCAGCACGTTTTTGTTCCGTAATATCGCTGATAAATCCTTCCAGTATTTGCCATTCACCTGGTTCTGAAAAAATACCTTGTCCTTGTTCCCACACCCATTTGTCTTGCCCATTTGCCATGACTAAACGGTAATCAAATTTGTAAGGTTTATGAGATTCCAGTGCTATTTGGATATTTTTGATTATTCGCTCCTGATCGTCGGGATGAATCAGTGCTGAAAATGAAATTTCTTTATTATTAATCAGTTGTGTTGGATTATAGCCGGTCAACTCAATACAACCTTCGTTGACAAATTCTAGAGTTCGCTGTACATCAAAATGGCACCGATAAGCCATGCCGGGTAAATTGCTCATCAGCGTAGCCAAAGCTCGTCGACTTTCAAAACCCGCTTGTTGAGCTTCTTTTTGTTGTGTAATGTCAATACCTGCACCGATAAATCCTAAAAATTCACGGTTGATGCCAAAACGCGCAGTGACCTTTTCAGAAATACAGCGATAGTTGCCTTGCTTATCTCGAAAACGATAATTTCTGCGAAAATCGGTTTGCGTTTTATAAGCATTGTCATAAGTTTGTTGATAATCTTCTAAATCATTAGGATGTATAGCTTTTGAGCAATCTTGTACCAATTCTTCAGATAAAGTATGTCCGGTGAATTTGAGCCAAGTATCGTTAAATAATATAGTGTTTGCATGGCTATCCGATATCCATAACATCACTGGCGCATAATTAATAAAGTTACGAAATTCTTCTTCACGGAGTTTTAGTTGTTCTTCTATTTCTTTCCGCTCAGTGATATCAATACAGGCTCCAATGAAGCCAGCAAATTGTCCGGTACTATCAAGTTGAGCGGTGATGGTTTCGGAAATCCAACGATATTGCCCATCTTTGCGTTTGATCTGATAAATCATTTGGAAATCTTTATGATGATTATTTAGAAATGCTTGGGCATAATTTTCTAAACAGTTTTTTAAATCATCAGGATGAATCAGTTGAGTCCAGGTTTGAATGACTTTTTCATTTTGAAAATCCCCCACAAAATCTAACCAAGTTTGGTTTAACATCAAACATTGCCCTTTGGTATTAGTCATCCACAACATGACGGGGGCATGATTAACAAAAGTGTGAAGTTCTTCTTTGTTTACTTGTAGTTCTGTGATTGTATTTTGTAATGTATCGGTACGCTTAATAAAAATGAATAAAAAAGTAGTCGCAAGTACAGTAAAAACTAATCCGCCCATTAAAATGGCTATGGATAATCCGATACTAAGATGAGGCATTACATAATATTGAATAGCAAAACAAGTGAAAACGGATAATAGGCTGCCAAGCCCAAAAACAATGATCATTGCCCAGTATTTATGCCAGATTTGCTGAATATTTAAGTCATTCATAAATTTTTCCTACCTTAAAATTAATTTCTATCTTTTCGTTTGGATACCAAAATTTATTTTAAAAATGGCGAATTTTTTGATGAGTATAAACGAAAATCCAAAAAATAAAATTTTGCCATCAATAAAATCATAAATTCCAAAGCTTCGCTTTGAACTCCAAACCAGGCTGTTGGAGTTCAAAGTGAAGCTTTGGTTCCTAAACAAAAATCCCAACCATAAAATTTTGAAAAACGATTTCCAAAACTTTAGCTTTTATATCAAAATTTTTTCTCATTATTTTTTTAGTACCATCAAATTTTTGGATGCCAAGCAATTTTCTTATATTCTATTCTTTGTAACACTTCAAGTGCAAAAAACGTCATTTGATGTGATCATGACATGTACAAAAAAACTCGGTATGATTAGCCATTCATTCATCAATAGAGATTCATTATGAACGAAAATCGTCTTCATGGAGAACACACAGTTGGCGAATTATTATTTCGCTATATGCACCAATATAATCTCAGCGAAAATGAATTTGCCAAAAAAATAGGTGTTTCTTTTCGCACGTTAGAAAGTTGGTTAGATGGGAAAGTGCTTAAATACAAATATGTATTTAAAATCATACGTTTTTTGAAATTGTTCCCAGAACAACAAAAAGAATTACTTTTCGCAGCTGGTTACTTAGAAGAAATTGGAAGTCTTGATGGGGAAATGCCTAGCCTAAAAAAATTGCTCAATCATTACATGGAAGAGGAAAATATCAAAGACGCTGGTTTGGCTAAGAAAATTGGTGTCACTAGAGTTACTGTTGATCGTTGGCGAACTGGACATGTTAGGAAGCCAGGATGCGAAAACATTAAGGATATTGCAAAGGCATTGGGTTTAACGGATGAGCAACAAGATGAGTTGTTACTTTCAGCCGGGTGTCACCCGATAAAAATACCATTGCCTAATACCAAATTTGAGGAATATTCTATTGAAATCATTGAAAAACCAGAGCTAGTTCTTCCTATGCCCGGTATCCCAATCTCGCATCCAAGCCAATTTTTTGGGCAAACTGAAGTGCTAAAAAGAATTCGTCGTGCTTGGCAACAACCTTCGAGCTTGCAACATGTGGCGATAATTGGAGAAAGACGTAGTGGTAAAACGTCGCTCTTAAAATATTTACAGCACATTGCAACAATACCGGCGACCGATTTGCGTCAGGATCAACCGCAAGGTTGGAACCATTGGATGCCTCAAAATTTTCAATTTGCTTTTGTTGATTTTCAACGCATCACGATGTCCAAACCAGAAAGTTTGCTCAGAAATATCTTAAAACAACTGAATCTGAAAGCACCAGAACCTTGTGATTTAATGAGTTTTTCAGAATTGCTCGAAGATAAGTTGAATCAACCTACTATCATTTTAATGGATGAAGTGGGGGCTGGATTGCAAGCGCCTGATTTAGATCGCGTGTTTTGGTCAAATATGCGGTCATTGGGTAGCATCGGTAAGCTCGGTTTAGTGATTACCGCTCATGAACCGATTCACACTTTGGCTAAAGATAGTGCTAAAGAATCGCCATTTTTCAATATTTTTGGGCAGATGATGCGCTTGGAGGCGTTAACGGAATTTGAAGCACGAGAGTTAATTAACAGCTTTTCTCATCCGATTAGTGTCAAAGATGCTAATTGGCTGTTGCAAAACAGTGGTGGTTGGGCCACTTTGTTGCAAATTTTATGCGATGAACGGATACATGCTTTAGAAGAAGGCGATACCAGTAACAATTGGAAAAGCAACGCATTGGAACGCATTGAATCGACTCTATGAACGCGATAAAAATACTTATCAACAAGCGATAATGCAACTCAGTCGTGGCCCTCAGCAGTGGGCAGTCAAAGCGACGCAAATTGAAGCGAATACTAAGCGTTTAGAAACTTGTAAAACATTAAATGATATCAGTAAGATACCTGACCTATTAATTATCAATAATGATTTAACTGGCACCGGTGGAAATTGGCTACGCAATTTTTATCAAAGCAGCCAAACTATAAATACTGCATTATCTCAAAGGCATAATGACTTACAAGAAAATGAGTTGCAACAAGTCCGAATGCAGCTAGAAGGTATCATCACATTGGCAGAGGGGAACTCGTCTTTGCAAGAGCAACGTTTTGTCAACATTGCTAAAAATTGGTTACATTGGGTTAAAGTTTATATTGATGAACTCCAAAAAGTCAGAGAAATTCCTAATCCCTATATTTTTGGACCCCCATTGGAAGAAGGTCAAGAAGTTTTTGTAGCACGTCCAAATGCCAGTGCGCGTATTGAGCAATTATTAGGTGATCGCTCTAGTCCACCTCTATTGCTTTATGGACAGCGGCGTACCGGCAAAACTTCTTTATTAAAAAATATGGCGCGTCTGGTGCCTGACAATTTCATTATGCTGTTTGTGGATTGTCAAGGTGCATTATCAGGGGCCCAAAATCAGGTGAGTTTTTTTTATAATCTGGGACGCACTATGATTAGGGGGGCGAAAAAAATTACCCAGAGTTGACTTTACCACCATTAACAGAGGAGATGGTGCGTTCTGATCCGGTGACCCGTTTTGATGAATGGTTGGATGAGATTGAGGAAGTGATTGGAAATAAAACTATCTTATTAGCGTTAGACGAATTTATCACATTAGATGAAGCGTTTAATGAAAAGCGATTATCATTGGCAACCATTTTAGGTCTGTTTCGTAATCTCATTCAGAATCGTCGCCATTTTCGACTTCTTTTCTCTGGAACACATAAGATGAGGCGTTTAATGAAAAGCGATTATCATTGGCAACCATTTTAGGTCTGTTTCGTAATCTCATTCAGAATCGTCGCCATTTTCGACTTCTTTTCTCTGGAACACATACTTTTGAAGAGTTGCAACACTGGGCCAATTATTTAATCAATGTGCAAGCCGTACATCTTAATTATTTATTAGAAGATGAGGCCCTGCAATTGATTGAGCATCCGGTGAAAAATTTTCCATTACATTATGCTCAAGATGCCACGCAACGAGTGATGCAAATTACCCATAATCAACCAGCATTGGTACAATTGCTGTGTGGTGAAATTGTGCAGTTGAAAGAGGGACAAACCGTTGATAAACGCCTCTATGTCCAAGTTGAAGATGTTGAATTGGCGATACCAATGGCTTTACAATCGGGTAGTTTCTTTTTTGCTGATATTGAGCAAAATCAAATAGATGACAATGGTAGGGCCATATTACATTTTATCGCCTCTAAAGGTGAAGGGACATTCGTGAGCCAAGAAACATTATTGACCCAATTTCCTACCGATTTAGTCAAAACGCTCAAGCATTTGTTGCAGCGTGAATTGCTCGAAGAAAGTTCAGACAAAAACAGCTACCGCTTTCAAGTAGAATTGGTACGACGGTGCTTTTTTGCTAATTTGTGAAACTGCTCTTAAAGCAATTTTTAGCCAAAAATCTACCCTAAAAATTTCCAAAATTTAAGAAACGACCCCTTGCTCTGGTGTTGAGTTTGAGGTGTAAAGGGGTGATTTGAATGTTCACGATATCTTCGTAAACATCCAAATTATTTCTAGGCTTTTGGTGTTTTTGCGTCAAGACATGCTTCCAATTGTTTAATCAATGCTATTTCCTCGACCGGTACAGCAGCTAAAAATAATTTATCTTTATAAATCAAATTTATACATTCTTTATCGGTAATAGCATGTTCCAATAATTCTTCCAAATCTGATTGTGCATCACTCTTTTTTTCTGTTTCTGGCTCGGTGGCATGATAAGGACGAATGGATTTCTGTTTTAACATATTACGAATTTTCTGATAAACCGCTATGTTTAAGACACCGCCCAGATTAAAAGAAGGGGTTTTTTTAGAAGGCATAATTTTCTCCAGTAGTCCCAAAAGTTAAAGCTTTGGACTCCAAAATCCGGTGGAGTCCAAAGCTTTAGCTTTGGAAATAAAAATATTGTTTTTAATTGGATGCACGATAAGGCAGTAAAAATGTCAGTGTAAACAATAAAGTAGCCGAAACGACTATTGAGGGACCGGTAGGTGTATCCCAATGCCAAGACATGTATAACCCTTGACTGACCGCAAGACAGCCAATAATACTAGCTATTATTGCCATTTGTTCTGGTGTGCGAGCAAAATAACGTGCGGTTGCTGGGGGAATAATTAACATTGAAGTGATTAATAAAATACCAACAATTTTCATAGCAACGGCAATCACTAAGGCAACCATGAGCATAAAACATAAACGCACCCATGCGACTGGTATACCTTCAACTTGGGCTAATTCTTCATGCACGGTTATTGAGAGTAATGATTGCCATATCCAGATAAGACCGCATAAAATCAATGCGCCACCGCCATAAATCCAATATAAATCGGTGCGGGTAATGGCGAGTAAATCACCAAATAAATAGGCATATAAATCAATTCGCAAACCTTCTTGTTGTAAAAAGGCAAGAGCAACCAGTCCTAAAGATAAGGCACTATGGGCCAAAATGCCTAATAACGTATCAGTAGCCAGGCGTTTTTGTGATTGCAAAAAGACTAATAATAAGGCGATTGAGATACAAACAAACAGTGTACTGAGCATCAATAAAGTGTTCAGTGTCAATTCAAATAACATTGTTAGTTTTGAATTGAACAAAAAGCCCAATGCAATACCCAATAATGCGGAATGTGCCAGCGTATCACCAAAATAAGCCATACGTCGCCATACAATAAAACAACCCAAGGGTCCGGCAATGATAGCAACGCCTAAACCACCTAATAAAGCTCGCCACAAAAAATCGTCCATTTTGATAAAAGGGTGCAGGGGACAGGCAGGTGAAAGGGGACAGGGAACAGGAGATAAGAAATCAGTTGATGGAGAATATTGGTCTAAAATCAATTTTGGACAGATATTCGCTAAATTAATTCAGTTAATCGTTCTCTATCCCCTGATACCTGATACCTGTCCCCTTTCACCTGATACCTGTCCCCTTTCACCTTTCACCTTTCACCTGTCCCCTGTCTCCTGTCTCCTTTATTCTTTCCTATGATGATGAGGATAAATAGCTAAATCCCGTGCTGCTCTGGGACCAAATAATTTTAAATACGCCGGATGTTGAGTCACGGTTTTGGGATGTCCAGAACAGCAGACTTGTTGATTTAAACAAACCACATAATCTGTGGCAGCCATCACTAAATGCAAATCGTGAGATACCATTAAAATACCACAACCACGCTGTTTGCGAATGTTGGCAATTAATTCATACAATTCATATTGTCCACTAATATCAACACCTTGTATCGGTTCATCCAACACCAATAAATCTGGTTCGCGTAATAGAGCGCGTGCTAATAGTACTCGCTGCATTTCACCGCCTGAAATATTTTGTAATGGACGTTTTAACAGATGGATTGCTCCAACTTCTTCAAGCAAATTTTGGATAACCGCCTTTTTTTTGATACCGCCCAAGGTAAGAAATCGTGCGACTGTCAATGGTAATACGGGATCAATCGTCAAGCGTTGTGGCATATAACCAATACGAATACCCTTTTGGCGAAAAACACTACCGGTTTTTGGTGTTAATAAACCCAATATGACTCTAATTAAAGTTGATTTACCAGCACCATTGGGCCCGATTAAGGTAATAATTTCTCCACGTGGCACTTTGACTGAAATATCTTGTAAAATAATATGTTGTTGAAAATAAACTGAAATATTTTGGACTTGGACTAAAATATCAGTTGTAGTCATTATTTTTATCCAATTCAAAAGATTTGTCCGAAACGAAGTATAGCGTTTTTGAGTTTAATGCGTTACAACGTTATAGCGTTAATAACTTAAATTATCAATGATTTGAATAATATTAACTGTGTTTTATTCAATCGGTAATTGCTATAACGAGCTTAGCTCGATCAAATAAGATTTCAGAATGAAAATTGAGTGTTGATATTGCAAATAGACATAAAAAAAGCCCCTTGGCGTATGTATGCCTTAGGAATGAGGATTAAATAAAACCCGAAATTAAACCTGCCAGGTTTTAAAAACCTGGCAGGTTTGGCTCAAAAGTTTTGGAAATTATTAAATCCTCATTCCTTAGTGTTGATATTGCAAATAGACATAAAAAAAGCCCCTTGGCGTGTGCCTTGGGGCTTTTTAATTGGGTACCGTGAGCACCCTACAGTTCGTTGTCTTTATTTAGCAGAAGGCAAGGTAAAATTATCATCCTTAACCCTTATTCCCAAAGGATTTTTCCAGAGTTTTGTTGGACGATCGGCGGCTTTAGAAAAATTCGCACCCGTTGGATGTGTAAAAATTAAGGCTGGCGGAGATACACTGTTATCAAGGGCAATGACAGCATACATCTTAGAATTGAGGTAATCAATTTCATGGACGACATCTCCATCTTTGGAGGTAATCTTGTTTCCCAAACGGAATGACTCAACCATTGTTATTGGGCTATCTATCATCTGAGAACAGTTTTGATCCAGGTAAGTCATCATAAAGAATTTAACCTGATCCTTATCAAAAGAGGCTACATAGATGAAATTTTGACCACCATAGGTACCACAAGATGAAACCCACGTTCCTTGAAGATCAGAACTAGAAGAAATAGCGGACACTATTTTTTTAGAATCACCATCCTCTTTTCCCTGTACCACTGTACAACTCATTAAAGCTAAGATAGACAATATAGATATTAAGGGTTTAATTTGTGCTTTCACACTTTACTCCGTATAAAAAATAATGTGTTGGTTAAATTATAATAAAGTCTAACATTCAAACTTAACTAAAACAAATGATATGTTATTCATTGTAAAATATCAAGAACGTAGCAAATCTTTAAAATGACACAAATAGTATTTCTTAAAGAAATACTATTTGTTGAGCATAAATTAAATTGATTCATTCTGACTCATTATGATGTTCTAAATTGTGCAAAGCATCGAATAATAAAATACCGGTTAATCCAACACCAATCGCCAATTCTGCTAATGCCACATCAGGAGCCAATAAACGCGCCCATATCAAAGCCATCAAAATGCCAAAGACAATAAATAATTGTACTGCTCGAAATAAATCTGGCACTGTCAACGATTGCCATGCCACTATAAATAAACTTAATGCTAATATGCCATCAAATAACCCATTAAAAATAGTCATTTATCATGTCCTTTATTTCCAAAGCTAAAGATTTGAATTTGGAGTCCAAAATTTATTTTGGGTCACTCGGTAATTTTTTTAACAACGCAAAAACAATCAGGCCATTCACTATACCAAACACTAATGCTGCCGTCATTAACAAGGGTAATAAATAAAACAATCCCTCGTGCTGGATAAATAGCCAATAGGCGACCCAAAATTGGGCCATTGTATGAGTCATTGCGGCGGCAACGCTATAGCCAATTGGACCACAACCTTGTCCTGGTAGTTGACTCAGCAAAGCAAGTACAATTGTACTTGCCAACGCACCACTGAAACTCAACATAAAGGTAGGCGATAAAAACGTGCCAATCAAAAAACTGCCCGCTAACACGCGCAATAAATTGACCCACGCTGCCATTCGCCAACCAAATAATATCAACACCGTAATAGTGATCACATTAGCCAATCCTGGTTTTACCCCAGGTAATGGACTCGGAAGCGCACTTTCTGCAATGTGAATCGTAATAGCGAGAGCAGCAAACCACGCAACCCGGTGATCATCACGAGTTGTCTGAATCAAGTATTTTTCCATAAACAGTTATCAGTTATCAGTTATCAATTATCAGTATTCTACAATTTTATAAATCATTGAATCTGTCATTGTTCGTTGCTATGCTTCGTTATTTCGTTTCGAGTTTCGCTGTGAAATCTTTTTACTTTACTGAAAAATCAGGAAAACTTTTTAGCATTTAATATTTTCAATGGCTTACAAAAATAGGCTTGACTGAAAATCAATGATTTACAGAATTTTCCTGAATTTTCAGTAATTTAAAATATTTTTTCCACAAGAATAGCCTTTGATAAAGGTGGTGGATAACACAAATTAATAACTGATAACTGATAACTGGTAACTGGTAACTGGTAACTGGTAACTGATAACTGGTAACTGGTAACTGGTAACTGATAATTGATAATTGATATATGAGTTATATTGTTAAAGAAATCTTTTATAGTTTACAAGGCGAAGGTCACCAAACTGGACGTGCAGCCATATTTTGTCGTTTTGCCGGTTGCAATTTATGGTCTGGTAGAGAAGAAGATCGTTCAATCGCCTCTTGTCAATTTTGTGATACCAATTTTATTGACACCAATGGACAAAATGGGGGTAAATTTACCTCTGCTCAAGCATTAGCTGAAAAAGTCGCAACAATCGGCATGATGAAGCATTTTCCTTTAATCATTTGTACCGGTGGTGAACCTTTATTGCAATTAGATGAACCATTAATTAAAGCATTCCATCACATCGGATTTGAAATAGCTATAGAAACTAATGGCACATTACC
>Ga0233403_10000371_pt1 | contig 21238 bp, 19 predicted proteins | sample Na_oxic_1_MG_FD_179866 | JGI IMG/M metagenome (GOLD analysis project Ga0233403, IMG submission 179866) | Seawater microbial communities from Saanich Inlet, British Columbia, Canada - Na_oxic_1_MG | ecosystem: Environmental > Aquatic > Marine > Inlet | place: Canada: British Columbia | collected...
ATAGCCATCCTAAATGAGTTATAGCGTTTCCCGATTTAGTGAAATACAACAATCCCTCGCTCTAGTACATTGTCAGTTTTCTTTTGTCTGGTAATTTTCGCTGAAACTAAATATATCCAATGGAAAATCAATAATTTAAAATGGTTTTTGGCAGATAAAGGAATTGCTCTGGATGATGTGTAAAAGTTTTATGAATCAAAAAAAAAGCCCCAAGGCATAACGCCAAGGGGCTTTTTTTAATTTTCTTGTCTGAATTAGGACTTTTAGAATTGGCCGAATTAACGCCATAAACATTTGGCTTTATTCTGAAATTTCTGATTCAGACACAAGGGGCTTTGGTAAGCACCCTACGCTTGCTCATTTTACTTTGCACAAGCCCCAACCGGCAGTGCAATACCTTCTACATCACCAAATTGATAGGTAGGTAGTTCTGCTTCTACTACGATTTGACACGCTTTAGGATCAAAAGCATGGATGTTAAATGTTTTGTCTTTGTGAGTGCCAATGAGTAAAAGGCCATCTGGCATAATTTCTAAACCTTCCGTTTCACCAATCAGATTCGTGCAAGCGACTTCTAAACTGTCAGCGTCCATATCATAGACCCAAAGTTCGGTGTTTACAGAACCGAAAAATACCGTGCGGTCTTTGTCCTTGCTTAACGTTAGCCCTTCTACCAATATGTCAGAAGAGATTTGCAAAGTACCCAAACCCGTTGTTGGCTCAATCGTAATCATGCCATCATTTTTGGCCCACGCCCACAAAGTCCCATCCGGTGCAAAGGCTAAATCACCAATTTCATTAAAGCCTGAGCTACCAATGGGGAACAGTTCGCCCGTTTCACCATCGACGATATAGAGATATCCTTTCGGTTGACCCTCCCCCACATCATTGCCCGAAGCGGCATAAATGGTGTTAGTTTGAGGATGTATAGTCAGGGCCTCAATATCGTGTCCCTTGTACAAGGGCCCAAGCTTATTGACTTTGAGATCATCTAAGTTAACGGTAAAGAACTGTGAATTGTTAAGTTCTGCGTCGTTGACCGCATAGAGTTGGCACAAAGCCGGTGCTGGTGATTGAGCGATGTTCTTGCAGTTCTCAGGATTTATCGGATTCACCGGATGATAGAGAAAATCCAGATCCTTGCCATCCCGTAAACGATTGTCGGTACGTGGTTTTCTTTTAAGCAATGGAGATTCAGCAACTTGCCCCGACGTTTGTTCTACCACTGCGGCAAATGTCTCAACTTTGTGAGCAAAAGCGGCAACGGTTAGGGAATAGGTCTCTACGGCCCCGGCAAAAGCAGCTACAGTACACAAAAATTGACAGGCATACGGCATAAAGGGAATCAAAAAAGTGGCGGTATCTTTCACGATTCCGGCCGCTTTAGCCACAAATCCTGCCACTTTAGCCACAGCCCCGGCTACCTTCTTTACCACTGTTGCCACTTTCTTCACGACTTTAGCCGCTTTTTTGACGAATTTCTTAACCTTTTTAAAGAAACCTCGGGTATTTGGATCAAGAACATAGCAAATACCTTCACTATCTGTGATCAGATAATCGGTAATGACGTTGTTCTCATCCGTGTAGAAAGTCCCAATCAAATCAGGGAATTCTTCATCAGTGACTGTGTAGCTACCGTCAGCGTTGTAATTAACGGTTACGCCAGGAAACGCATCATCCTTGATAATATAACTGTCTCCATTGACAGTGGTCATTATTCCTGGAAATTCATCATCCTTAACAACATAGCTACCATCTTTGTTGAGTGTCGCCTGCATTCCCGAAAATTCATTGTCTTCAATCGTATAGCGTCCATCCGTTGCCACAGTCGCCGTTGTGCCTGCCTCTATATCAGTGATGGTGTAACTACCATTAGGATTGAGAATGGTGGAAATGGTTGGGTATTGACTATGAGCTATGGAATAGCTCCCATCAGTCTTAGGCGTTACGGTCATAGACAGCGTTTCACCAGTGCCAGAAATCTCTTTACCAGTAATCACCGTAAAGCTATCTTTGTTATCACGAACCCCTGATTTCACTTTTCGGGGTGTAACGAGTATATCGGCGGTTGAATTATTACCCGCATAAGAAGAACAATCCGCTAAGGGTGTCACTACCATCGGAGATTCCTGATTATCGCTTTTCTCCTTGTTGGGTGTCACTAGCATCGCGTATTCTTGATTGATGAAAGTAATGCTCCCATCAGGATTTTGTTGAGCAACATCAGTTCCGTCCGATGGTAGATTGGCAAGTGCCTGAATCTCAGTAGCTTTGCAATTTACAGTTGATTCCCATTCACAAACTGCGTAAGTTTGGTAAGGTGCCTCTGGAAAACAGACATTGGTGGTGTTACTCAGATCATCCCAGGCATGTCCTTTATCGATATTATACATGAGCAAATAGTCTTCACCACCACAGGCTTCATCGGGTTTGCCGGGGGGAAAATGTGTGTATTCCCAAGGTTCTTTGGTTATCCATTCCCAATGACCTTCGCTGTTTTCATCTGTAGCACCCACCCAAATAGTCTGATTAGCCGGTACGACAAAATTGTCAATCACAAACTGTTCTTCAGCTTGAGAAGTCAACGTGACTAAATGACCACCCAAACTGGCACATTTATCCCGTGATTGCTGCCAAGTCATCAGTTCTTCAATGAGTTGGTACTCATGTTGATTGTCAGGATTTTGAATTTTGGTGGTAGCCGGCTTTCCCCACTCACAAACCGGATAGGGCAAGTTAGGATTGACTTCAGAACAACTGGCCGTATCGTTACTGTCATCCCAACTATGTCCTTTGTCAAGGAACATCAGCAAAACGTTTTGACCACCACAGGCATTATTGGGTTCACCAGGATTCCAATGCGTGTATGATGGCCAAGGTTCTTTGGTTATCCATCCCCAATTACCTTCGCTGTTTTCGTCTGTGGCACCCAGCCAAATATGCTGATTAACTGGCACCACAAAATGATCAATCACAAACTGCTCCTCGCTTTGAGAAGTCAATGTGACTAAATAACCATCCAAACTGGCACATTTATCCTGTGCTTGTTGCCAAGTCATTGGTTCATCAATTCGCTGATAATCATGTCCGTTGTCAGCGTTCCGAATTTTGTCGGAATCTGCAAACGCAACTGATACACTTGCGAAAAGAAGGACCATAACCGTGAATTGCTTTGATATTTTCATGGTTACTCCTAGTTAAATAAACAGTTAACAATGTATCCACACTCAAGTAATTTGAGTGACAAGCATTCTATTCACTCCGGATGTAACATCTCAAGTCTCTTTGAGGGTTTTTCATGTTACAAAATGAGTGATTTTAGTAACATTTCATGTTGTACTTAAAAATAAACTACAAGGATTGTTTATAAGAAGGGATTTGTCTCGTGGCTATTTTTTAATCCTTTCTTATAGTCAATCCTTGTAGTTTGCTTTTGAATGGAGCCACATTATAACGCTTATTGATAAAAAATGGCCATCTGGTCACACAAATTTTTTCACCAATAGCGAGAAAACTACAAGGATTGCTTATAAGAAAGGATTTGTCTCGTGGCTATTTTTTAATCCTTTCTTATAGTCAATCCTTGTAGTTTGCTTTTCAATGGATATTCATCATAACAAATTTCAAAAAAATGGACCAACCGGTCAGCACAAAAAAAATAGAAACCAGAAAAAAGGATACTTTGTTAAAAGTTAAACTATAATTAACAAAAAAAGATTGATTTATCAAATGTGGTAAATTAAATTATGTTTATTCGTTTAACCAGCACAAGTATAACGAATGGGTAGAATTATTCGATTCGTTGGATTCATTTTCTGAGGATTTTTGAAACAAATGCCAATTAAAAACAAAAACAGAGCAAGTATTTCACGTTGGGCTTCAAACACAAATCTTTGGGCACCCATCAGCCAAAGTTTTTGGGAAATCCCAAACCGAAAACCTTGGGGTCCCATTAGCCAAAATTTTTTGGATATCAAACGTAAGTCTCGAAGAAGAAATAAGATTTGATGAACTTAACAGGCTTATTTGATTAATCATTAAATGCCAAAATAAATTTTGGATTTTGTTAAATAAAGATTAAGGGATGTAGCAGAAAATAACTTTTCGAGGTTCAGAAAAATAATTTCACTTAAAGAGGGCGAACACGCAGGTTCGCCCCTACGGGCGTGATGTAGGGGCAGACCTACGTGTCTGCCCTTTGTGAAATTATTTATCTGAAAAGCACTATCAACAAATACTATTTCTTTAAGAAATAGCTTATGTAGAAAGCTCTTTTTCAAACGACGTATTTCACGTATGTTATTCACTGCTGTGTCTCTAAAGTGCCAAAATTTATTTTGGATAACATCTATTTTTAATCTCATCTGAATTTTTTTTGAGTAAAAATTAAACTATGCGTAACTCTCGTCGTCGCCGTCGTCGTCTTTCAGAGATGAATGTTGTACCTTATATTGATGTGATGTTGGTATTACTGATTATTTTTATGATGACTTCGCCTTTACTCACTCAAAGTGTTGAAGTCGATTTACCCACTGTCAAGCAAGCTAAGCCAGTTATTCCCAAACAAACCCGATTTATTATTGTTACGCTTGATGCTTATGGGCAATTATTTTTAGATGGAGATAAACAAGCGCTGACCATGACAGAATTGCTGACTCGTGTAACGGCTCTTATTCGTTATCAGGCAAATTCACAAGTATTAATCAGGGGCGATAGTCGGTTAAGTTATGGAGAAGTGGTAAAAGTTATGTCATTATTACAAGAAACCGGGGTTGAAAAAGTGGGATTGTTAACTCGAATGAATAATTAATTGGGAATTGGGAATTGATTTAAGATATCACTCTATTTTTGAAAAAAACGCACCAAAGCACCAAAGCTAAAGCTTTGGACTCCAGTACCAAAGCTAAAGCTTTGGACTCCAGTACCAAAGCTAAAGCTTTGGACTCCAGTACCAAGGCTAATGCTTTGGAAATACTGATAACTGATAACTGATAACTGATAACTGATAAAATGTGGGATAAAATTATTTCATTTATTGACGCGCTTATTATTCATATTTTTTTCCTAGCAATATTAATTTTAAATTTCAATTTTAATATTTTTTCATCTTATGCGCCGACTATTGGAGCTGATACTAAAAATAATCTTATAGATGAAAGTGCTATGCTTGCTGAATTAGAACGTTTAAAAAGAGAGGAAGATTTTAAAACCACAGCACAACGGGCACAAGAATATACGTTGCAACAGAAAAAACTCGAATATGACTATTTGGTTTCACAAGAAAATGCCCATTCTGAAGATTTAGATAAACAACAACAAGAAATAAGGCAAGAGTTAAAAGAATTAAAACAGCGTCGCTTATCAGAAGAAGCGTTTTTAAAAGAGCTACAACGTGAAAAAGCGAAAATAGAATAATTGATAACTGATAACTGATAACTGGTAACTGAAAAAATGTGGGATAAATTAATTTCTGTGATAAATGCTATTCTTGTCCATGCTTTGTTGCTATGTATAGTGATATTTTATGGTATTCATTCACTAGATAAACCTCAGAAAATTTTATCAATCTCGCCGGACGAAAAAATTGTACAAGCCCAGGCTGTTGATGAAAGTGAATGGCTTGGTACAATTAGTCGTCTTAAAAATGATGAAACTCGTTACAATAAAACATTGCAAACACAACAACGTCAATTGGATCAAAAAAAACGAGCCCTTGAAAAAAATATTACTAAAAAAAGTCAAAGTCTTGATTGGTTGCTCCATCTCAAAAAAATGGAGCTACAAAAATTAGCTAACATTAAACAACGCCAAAAAGCCGAAAATAAAGCCATACAAAAACTGAAATTTAAAAAAGTCAAACAGGAACGGTTAAAGCGAGAAGCGAAGGAAAGAAAAAGAGAGGAAGCCTATCGTAAAAATTTGGAAAAAGCTGAGCAAAAAAGAAAACGATTAGAAGAGCAAAAACATCAAGCTGAAAAAGCGCGTTTAACCCAAAAAGCTGAAGCTAAACGAAAAGCAGAATCTCAGCGTGAAGCACAGCGGCGGGGTGCTGCCAAAAAAGCAGAACGAGAACGGCAGCGTTCAGCCAAAGAAGCCGACAGAAAACGACGAACCGCGCAAGAAAGTGAACGTAATAAAGAGGAAACACAAGAACTGATTCAAAAAGTCATGGGAGATATTAGACGAAAAGTTCTAAATCAATGGATACGTCCTCGCGGTTATTATAGTGGCTTGTCTTGTGTGGTAGAAATCCGTTTAAAACGGGGTGGTAAAATTAAATCAGCCATTATTCAAAAAAGTAGCGGTAATGGGGCATTTGACAATTCAGCACGTCAAGCAGTTTATCGTTCTTCACCGTTACCTATTCCAAATAAAGTATTTGATACATTCAGACATTTTACTTTTACCTTTTATCCAAAATAAATAATGCTAAAGCTAAAGCTTTGGACTCCATTCGCTAAGTTTGGAGTGCAAAGCTTTAGCTTTGCGAATATACATTAATTATGCGTACTTTTCTATTCTATCTATTAGGTTATTTCATATTAATTAGTAATGCCCACGCAATTTTAAATATTGACATCATTGGTGGTAAAGAAGAAAACGGACAACCGATAGCTATTGTGCCTTTTCATATTCAAGGAGGTTCGCGTTTACCGCAAGATGTTGCTCAAATTGTTTCTAATGATTTATATCGCAGTGGGCGTTTTTCGCCAATGCCAAAACATATTTTGCCAGAACAACCCGCCCAAACTCATCAAATCCATTTTCAGCGTTGGCAAACTGTTGGGATGCCTCATTTGGTGATCGGACGTATTTCTGGTGGGCAAGTGAATGGCTATCGTGTTGAATTTGAATTATTTGATGTTTACCAAAAAAAACGCATGATTGGTTTCCGTTATAAAGCCACCCTTCAAACGCTACGGCAGGTGGCCCATAAAATTAGCGATGATATTTATCGAGCATTGACCGGGGAACGTGGTGTATTTAGCACACGGATTGTTTATGTGACTGAACAAAAGCGCGTTAATCAAAAACAATATCATTTATATGTTGCTGATGCTGATGGGGCTAATCCACGTTTGATGTTGAGATCATACGAACCGATTTTGTCACCCAGTTGGTCACCTGATGGACGACGTGTTGCTTATGTCACTTATGAGATGTTTGAGAAAGGGGCTAAACGTATGGTTGTTTATATTCAGGAAATCGGTACTGGTCGACGGACGCGCGTATCTGCTAAACCGGGTTTAAATGCAGCGCCGGCGTGGTCACCGGATGGTAAACGTTTAGCATTTACTTTATCACAAGATGGCAATCCCGAAATTTATGTGATGAATCTGTACAGTCGTGGCTTAAAGCGTTTGACTAATCATCAAGCGATTGATACGGAACCAGAATGGGCATCGGATGGTCGAACAATTGTATTTACGTCAGATCGTAGTGGTCAACCTCAAATTTATCGTATATCAGTTAATGGGGGTAAAGCGCAACGTTTAACTTTTCATGGCAGTTATAACGCACGTCCCCGTTTATCTCCGGATGGCAGTCAATTAGCTGTATTACATAGTAGTGGTCGTGGCTATAAAATTGCACTACTCACCTTAAAAACGGGGCAAATGAAAATTCTTAGCCAAACCACTTTAGATGAATCGCCCAGTTTTGCACCAAATGGTAGTATGATTATTTATGCCACCGGTTCTGAACTAGCCGCTGTTTCGGTAGATGGACGAGTACGTCAACGATTATCGGTAGATATGAACGCACAAGTCAGGGAGCCGGCATGGTCCCCTTTTTAAGGGGGCAGGGTAAAGGGTAAAGGAGACAGGAATACTAAATGGAGTCCATGTTATTTTGGTGCTTTGTAGGCTCTATTGATATATTGATCAAAATATATTAATTCAACGATAAATCAATTATTTATTGTGAAATATCAACCGATTCTAAAAATTAGGAAAACCATAATTTGCCTTGAGATAAATCTCAAGGCTAAAAGCTCAAGTCTGCTAAAGCAAACTCAACTAAGACTTACGCGCGTTCCATTATAACTCATGTTACGCATTCTTCTTCTTGAGATATTTTTTAGAACCACGATCTCTCCCTCCCCCTAACCCCCTCCCGCTGGGAGGGGGGACCGCCCAATGGAGATTTCCAATTCATGAGAAATGCAAAATAATATATCAATTTTTGCGATGTAGCCGGAAAATGCCAATGAGCGGTCCCCCCGCCCAGCGGGAGGGGGTTAGGGGGAGGGAGAGATCATGAACACAAAAATAGCTTCAGTTAAGAAAGATTTTTCTTGAAATCAAGTTGGAAGCATTGTGCGTAACATGAGTTATAATTGTTAATTAAAATTTTATTATCAAATGACACAATATAGTATTTCTTAAAGAAATACTATTTGTTAGCGAAAATCAAACTAATTAATAAAAACTTGAACTTTGAATGATTAATAATAATTTATTAAGGAGATTTTTTCATGAATATCAGACATTACCTAGTATTGGTATTGACAATATTTGTCATGGCAGGCTGTGCTACTAAAGCAAAACCAAAAGCGGAATTAAACCCAACAGCCCGTACCCCTCCTCCTATATTTGGTGATGCAACTGGGCGCGGCGGGATTGGCAATCTGCCAATCGGTGCAACAGTTGATGCGACTAAATTTCCAATGACTGGCTCAAGCTCACAAAATTCAACAGCAGATTTAAGTGGTGTTCCTAGTGAACGGATTATTTATTTTGGTTATGACATGAGTAATATTAAATCAAATGCTCGTACCATCCTTGAACAACATGCTGCTTACTTAACTCAGAATCCAGAAATTTATGTTCGGTTGGAAGGTCATGCTGATGAGCGGGGTTCACGTGAATATAATTTAGCTTTGGGAGAACGACGTGCCGAAACGGCTAAAAATACGTTGATCATGTTAGGTGTTTTTGAAACGCAAGTAACCACTTTAAGCTATGGTGAAGAACGTCCTCAGACATTTGAACACAATGAACAATCTTGGCAACAAAATCGTCGTGTTGAGTTAGTTTATTAGTAAGAGGACAGGAGAAAGGGGACAGGAGAAAGGGGGACATTGAGAATTAAATTAACTTGGAATCTAGAATTTATTTTGGAGCAATATTCTCTCAATGGATTCCAGTCTCCTGATACCTGAAACCGGTTTTCTGTCCCCTGAAACCTGTCCCCTGCCCCTGTCCCCTTTAATCAAATATCATTGGTTCTATTGGCAATCCACTCCTAGCCCAACTGACAATCCCACCATGTAAGTTATAAACATTATCATAACCTTGTTGTGCCATAAACATACAGGCTTGAGCAGAACGTGCCCCGGTGCGACAATAAAATACGACTTCCTCATTTTTAGGCACTTCGTGGAGCCTAACCGGTAAAGTATTCAATGGCAAAGGTACTCCATTAGGAATAGATGCTTGTGCCATTTCTTGTGGACTTCTCACATCTATTAAATGAGGAGGATTTTCACCTTCCAACCATTGTGCTAACTCATTAGAATCTATATTTTTGACGAACATCATTATTTTTCCTTATTTATTTAAAAATTCTTATGTGGCTTTAGTCAATTTATTAATTATTTTATTATAAATAAATGATGTTAATTTTACATGACAATAAAAATGGCTAAATAACTTTTTATTTTTCATTGTCATTTAGGTACACGTTATTTTAAAGAGGGAATTGTGACAGGACAGGGGAGAGGAGAACCCAATTGATTTAGAGTCCAAAATTTATTTTGGAACAATATGGGATATCGCAGTTAACAAAATACGTATTTTGAAATGAAAATTCCTAACAAATAACCCAAGTTTCTATCTATAACCAATTGATTGATTTTATTATTCTCGGTTTTCTGCCCATTCCAAGCCTCATTGAGGTAACCGCTTGATTTATAATAAATCACGCGAGGCTCAACTTTTTATAAATTATTAAAAAATATAAAGTTTTTTTCGGTGGGTTTCGCTTCGCTCTACCCACCCTACATTTAAAATCAATTTAGTTATAAAATAAAGTTGAGCATCGCGTTAAATCGTAAATTTATAGGTGGCAACTTGAGTTAACAAATACTATTTCTTAAAGAAATAGTATTTGTCGAGAGTGCGTAAATTATTTTCTGCGGCATCCCTATTCTCTCTCAACGGATTCTAGTTTCCTGATACCTGATACCTGTCCCCTTTCTCTTGTCCCCTGTCCCCTTAAATGATGAATCATCTTAAACAATTATATAAACATTCACTCTCTTTGCTTACTGACTTATATCAATTAACAATGGCTTATGGCTATTGGAAAACGGATAAAATAAACCAAGAAGCCGTATTTACGCTATTTTTTCGTCAAGCCCCTTTTCAAAGCGGTTACACTATTGCCGCCGGTTTAGGCACGGTGCTTGAGTATTTGGAGGATTTGCATTTTACCAAAAGTGATTTAAGCTATCTCGCTACACTCACTGGTGTCGATGGCAAACCATTATTTGAACCGGCATTTTTTGATTATCTGAGTCAATTACGTTTTGAGTGTGATATTGATGCTGTGCCAGAAGGTACTATCGTTTTTCCTCATGAACCGTTATTGCGAGTACAAGGACCTTTATTACAATGTCAATTATTAGAAACGGCATTGTTAAATATTATTAATTTTCAGACACTAATAGCAACAAAAGCGGCCCGTGTTTGCCAAGCTGCACAAGGCGATCCGGTGTTAGAATTTGGCTTACGTCGAGCGCAAGGCATTGATGGGGCATTAACAGCAAGTCGCGCTGCCTATATTGGTGGTTGTGCTGGCACCTCAAATGTGTTGGCTGGCAAACTCTATGGCATTCCGATCAAAGGCACTCATGCCCATAGTTGGATAATGTCTTTCGATGATGAAGACGAAGCCTTTCGTGCTTACGCACAAGCGATGCCAAATAACTGTATCTTTTTAGTGGATACTTTTGATACGATCAATGGCATAAAAAAAGCGATTAACATGGGGCAATGGTTGCGGGAAAAAGATCATCAATTAGTTGGTATTCGTTTAGATTCTGGTGATTTAAGCACTCTCAGTCAACAAGCCCGGCAAATGCTTGATGAGGCTGGATTTGAAAACGCCCATATTGTCGCCAGTAATGATTTAGATGAATTTATGATAGCTGATCTGAAATCTGCTGGTGCTAAAATTAATGTTTGGGGTGTTGGTACTCAATTAATCACCGGTTATAATCAACCAGCATTAGGGGGAGTCTATAAATTGACGGCGATTCGTGAGCCAGGCGATGAGTGGCAGTATCGTATTAAATTATCAGAAGAACCGATTAAAATTTCTAATCCCGGTTTATTACAAATACGCCGTTTCACGGATTCTCAAGGACAATTTCTTGGTGATATGATTTATAACCAATTACGTTCCCCTATTGGTTCACCCAACATGGTAAGCCTTTCAGCTTTTATTCATCCGGCACTTGCCGAAGGGCATACCACTTTACCCGCCGATACACCTTATCAAGATTTACTCATACCAATATTACGCAAAGGGCAACTGGTGATAGAATTACCTTCATTAGAACAAATTCGTGAGAGAGTACAAACACAACTTACTTATTGCCCAATAATGAATAAACATTTAAAGACTCCAACAATTTATCCGGTTCATTTGGAAATGAATCTTTATATGCTTAAACAAGAATTGATAAAAACAGCGCGGTTTGGCCTTCAAATCTCAAGATGGTGATTGAGGTTATCCAAATTTTTAAAGTGGTTTTGTTCATTAACGAAGAAACTGAAGGTCAGCAAAGCGAAGGAAAACTTTAAGCTAATTCCCAAAACATCAATTTTTGGCACCGATAAAAATCAACAATTTATATCTAAATTTTAATTTCCAAAGCTAAAGCTTTGGACTCCAAAATCCTTACGGAGTAGCTTTAGCCTTGGTAGTTTCTTTTAATTTCCAACGCTAAAGCTGGAGTCCAAAGTTTTAGCTTTGATAGTTTCTGTTAATTACCAAAGCTAAAGCTTTGGATTCCGCCGGATTTTGGAGTCCAAAGCTTTAGCTTTGATAGTTTATTTTGGTTTCCATTTTTCTATTATGACAGCACTTATTAGCCAAAGTGCAATTTGGACTACTTTAAAAAAACATCAACAAGAGTTAGCAACAGTCCAAATACGTGATTTATTTGCACTTGATAATCAACGTTTTGAACGTTTTTCAATCGAAACGTGTGGTTTTTTATTAGATTATTCTAAAAATCGTTTGACTAACGATACCTTGACTTTATTATTTCAATTAGCACAAGAGGTCAAATTGCAAGAGGGGATTGCGCGTTTGTTTCGAGGTGAAAAAGTCAATAATACCGAACAGCGTGCTGCTTTGCATATTGCACTACGCAACCGTTCTAATCATCCCATTCTGGTGGATGGCAAAGATGTGATGCCAGAAGTGAATGCAGTATTGGCAAAAATGCGCCAATTTAGTGAATCAGTGCGTGAAGGGAAATGGCGGGGTTATACCGGTAAACCGATTGAAGCGGTGGTCAATATTGGCATTGGCGGCTCTGATTTAGGCCCAGCGATGGTGACAAGGGCTTTGAAACGATATCATCATTCGCGTTTACGGAGCTATTTTGTCTCTAATGTTGATGGGACTCATCTTGGTGAAACGTTAGCGGAATTAAACCCAGAAACGACTTTATTTATTATTGCTTCAAAAACTTTTACTACTCAGGAAACTTTGCTCAATGCCCAAAGCGCGAGACAATGGTTAATCAATAAGTTGGGTGATGAGAAAGCGGTGGCTAAACATTTTGTGGCGGTTAGTACGGCCACGCAAAAAGTCACTGAATTTGGTATGGACCCAAAAAATATGTTTGAATTTTGGGATTGGGTAGGAGGGCGTTATTCATTGTGGTCAGCAATTGGTTTGCCAATTGCGGTGATGATAGGAATGGATAATTTTGAGGCGTTACTGGCCGGTGCACACGAATTAGATCAACATTTTGAAACGGCACCGTTTGAGAACAATTTGCCGGTATTAATGGGGCTTATTGGGGTATGGTATAGCAGTTTTTTTGGTGCGACTACTCAGGCCATTTTGCCTTATGATTACAGTTTAGAATTATTTCCAGCCCACTTACAACAATTAATCATGGAAAGTTTGGGTAAACGTGTGACTTGTGAAGGCGAATCAATTGATTATCCAACCAGTCCGATTATTTGGGGGGCCCCTGGTAATAATGGTCAACATGCTTTTTATCAACTTTTACACCAAGGTACTCACTTAATCCCGGCGGATTTTATTGTGGCGATTGAAAGTCAATACGATTTACCCGGACATCAAGAGGCGGTATTGTCCAATGCGTTAGCGCAAACGCAAACGTTGATGAAGGGACGGACTGTTGAAGAAACAAGGCAAGCCTTGTTCTCCAAAGCTGCTGACGAGCAATTGCAACAATTGCCCCATCGTGTTTTTCCAGGCAATCAACCGAGTAATACACTGATTTATCAAAAACTCACCCCCACCATCTTAGGAAAATTAATTGCCTTATACGAACATCAAGTTTTTGTACAAGCATTATGCTGGAACATTAATCCTTTTGATCAGTGGGGGGTGGAGCTTGGTAAACAGGTAGCTAACACTTTATTAGCTACCCTTCAAACCAATCAGCAAAGTGTAGCGACTTCTGATTCCGAAATACGTGACCCTTCTACTTACGGTTTACTCAACTATATAAAAACTTAATCGTCATCGCTAAAAAATGTTATTATACTTAAAAATATAACTCAATATATAATAATGAGTTAGAATGATTTTTTAAAGTGATTTCTCAAAGTTGACAATGTTACCCATTTTTGGGAATAGAATAGGATTATCTGCTATCTGCTATCTGCTATCTGCTATCTGCTATTTGCCTTTGGCGAATTTAAGAATCACGTTCCAGATATTGCAATTTGTCTGGCTTGCCATCCCACTGTTCGGCATCTGGCGGAGGGTCTTTGCGTTCAGTGATGACGGGCCATTTTTGGGACAAATCAGCGTTGATTTGCACAAAATGTTGTTGTTCAGAGGGTAAATCATCTTCTGAATAAATAGCTTTAGCCGGACATTCAGGTTCACATAAAGTACAATCAATACATTCTTCTGGGTCTATCACTAGAAAATTTGGACCCTCATGAAAACAATCTACTGGGCAAACTTCTATACAGTCTGTATATTTGCAAAGAATACAATTTTCAGTAACAACAAAGGCCATTATAAAATCCGTTGGTTTTAATTTTGAAATTCCAAAATTGTTTTGAGATATGGATAAAAAAACGAGTTAAAAAAAGTGATATTATTTTATTCGTCAATTGATCAGTTGGTGATACTCGATCTTCAAGTTTTTTATAATTGATTGATTTTAAAATAAATATGATTATATACCTCAAAAACTGAATAACCTTAAAAATCAATGAATTGTATATTTCAATGCTCAAAAATAGAGCCTGGCGAAGTCAAATAACATCAAAAACTTGAAGATCGAGTGATAGAGACAAAAATGGATAGCATGTTAAACAGTTCAAAACTAAAGTTTGAACACCTAAATCACTACTTGATTTAGGACTACCAAAAAATGAAATGCGTTTATAAAAACAAATGAATTTTACAATGGTTAGGACAATTTTGGTAACTCATTATTATCGAATTAATTTTATATTTGGACTAAATATTAAGAAACATTGACTTAATCAATCTGGAATGGCTATTTTTCAAAAACTGTCTGAAGTATTGAATTTTAAGTAAGCACAATTGTCCATTTTATACTCAATATAACTTGAAAATAGTGAAAATGGTTTCGGGAAATCGTTATGTTCTTTCTCGAAACCAAAAATTCTAGTTTTTCTCATTTTCACAGATTTGATTTCCGATTAGTCTATATTGAGTGCCATTCCTAAACTTTTATTCATTTTTGTTAAATTTAAATAATATGGTATATTTTTTGCGGATATGTAGAAAAACGATAAATTTTTGTTACATAATGCCCTTGTCAAATCATGATATATTTATGGAATTTCAAAAAATTTCTAGTCTATATAAAGCTAAGGTGATTTCTAAGAAAAATTATACCACTGCCTGAGCGGTTGATGAGCTTGTCGAATTATGTCGAAGGCAGTGGTTGCCTTCGACAAGCTCAGGCAACGACTCCCCCCGGTATATTTATTTCTGGAAATCGCCTAACCAGTCACCAATTTTTTGTCTTTATTTTTAGTTATAATAATAATCCCCTTTAGACGTTGGTTACCTGGTAAGTTTATATATGGTTTTTAGAAAACTGATATTTTATTTTTATTAAATATTTTTTATTTACTATTTGCCTTAGGCAAATAAATTATTAAGCATTTGACAAGTTTAATAATTTCCCAACCGGATTTAAAATTCGATTTTGGGTGAACTATTTTCAAAAGAAAAGTGACTTTAAAATTATGTTCTTCAAAACGCTCATTAGACCTATTATTGTATGTTTTCTACTGCTTTTCAACATGGCTTTATTTAATTGGTGCGTTAATCAGTTATTGGGGCCTTCTCAAAGAACACTTATTAGCTCTGTACAGGCCCAATCGACACATCGTCTGCCAAAATCAATTCAACGCGTTGAAATTTTTAACCAAAATCCAATACGTCACCCTTTAAAGCAGAACGCACGATTGCTTCATCAAGGTGAGCCCACAGACCGACTTAAATTACAATTTCAATCAATACATATCCATCTCAATAAAACATATCGACTCAAATTAGAAAATAAATTGCAGCATTTGGATATTAGTCCTGAACATGCGGTACAAATTTTCTTTGGTCCAGCACCTTATGAAAATAATATATCATCTCCACAAACCGCTAAATTGCGAGCACAAACAGTTGCACGGATCATTTATCCTTATACGCAAACAGTAAAAATGTACTATCGTCCTTCTATAGAAGAAGGAACAGTAATAGTAGAATTTTTTGAACCATTTTCTGCCAAAAATAAAAATTAAAGGCTAGTACTGTGGTGGTGAAAATTGTTAATTGTTAATAAAAAAACACTTTTCTAACTGATTGTTTTTGATGAACGAAACAAAAACGGGAGCAATTTTTGACCTAACAAAAAACCTGATTTTCACCATCTAGGCTTACTACCTATCAGTTTCATGTAACTGATTGATTTTCTGTTCTGGACAAATATTCAACTTATTGTTTTTATTTAACTTGAAATTTTGTTTTGCTAAAAGTGATAGGTGGTAAGCTATCCCAGGCTAGCACACTGTCAAGTTAATTTTGTCAGATAAAAAAAATCCCCTAACGACCCCCCTTTAATCTGTTTGGATTTCGTCCTTTAGAAAAGGAGGGGGTAAGAATTTTTGTCACCACACATTTGATGGTTGACACTAGTTCAAATTCAAAATATTAAGATGAATTATCTTGATTTTGTAATCGGCATACCTATTTATACGACAAACGATATTCTTATCCCCCCTTTTTTTTGATAGGAGAACCCATTATGCCGATTTATGAATATGCTTGTACCGATTGTGGTCACGAGTTAGAAATTTTGCAAAAGATGAATGATCTGCCGTTAGAACAATGTCCGGCTTGTAATCAAAATACATTAAAAAAACAAATATCTGCTGCCGCCTTTCATCTTAAAGGTACGGGCTGGTATGAAACGGATTTTAAAGGCAAGAAAAAGCCTCCTAAATCGGAAGAAAAAACGGAAACCAAAAAAACGGATACCGAAAAAACGGAAACCAAAAAAACAGATACTTCAACCAAATCTTCTTCAGGAACTGCAACATCTCCTACCAATACTAGTCACTAGGAAAAAAGGGACCGGAGAAAGGGGACTGGAGAAACCATCAAACTCGATCAGAAATTTTGGATTCAATTCATCTGGAATCCAAACGAAGTCACATTGGATTCGACTCATCAATTGGGTTGGAATCCAAACGAAGTATACTGTTCGCCTTTGAATTTTGTGAAAACCTAAAATGTCGAAGAAATCCGATTTCTTCAAGAAATTGGATTTTTCTTGATTCAAAAATTTCACTGATTTGAAGTACGCTCAGTATAACAAGCGAAGAGAGAGCAAATTTATTTTGGAACAATATCGACTGAATTGTTTTCTCATTTCCCAGCCCCCTTTTTTTCTTCTTTCCCTATTTTTAAAGGAAATTTTATGCGTAGCCACTATTGTGGACAACTTAATGAATCTTTTATTGATAAATCCGTTATTTTATGCGGATGGGTCCACCGTCGCCGTGATCATGGTGGGGTAATTTTTATCGATCTACGTGATCGGGAAGGCCTTGTTCAAATAGTATTTAATCCAGAAATAGCAGAAGCCTTTGCTACCGCCGAAAAAGTGCGGAGTGAATATGTATTACGCATCGAAGGGCGAGTACGCCACCGTCCAGAAGATACTGAAAATCAAGATTTAGCAACCGGACAAGTTGAAGTCGTTGTCGATCAGGTTGAAATTTTAAATGCTGCTGAAACACCACCCTTTCAACTAGATGAAAGCCATATTAATGAAGATATTCGCTTACGCTATCGCTACATAGATTTACGTCGTCCAGAAATGCAAGCCCGTTTTCAATTACGTGCCCAAATTACTCGTCTGATGCGACAATTTTTAGATGCTAAAGGCTTTTTAGAAATAGAAACGCCCATGTTGACGAAAGCGACTCCTGAAGGCGCACGCGATTACTTAGTTCCAAGCCGTACCCATCCCGGTCAATTTTTTGCCTTACCACAATCACCCCAATTATTTAAACAATTGTTGATGATGTCTGGGATGGATCGCTATTATCAAATTGTGCGTTGCTTCCGCGATGAAGATTTACGAGCTGATAGGCAACCAGAATTTACCCAGCTTGATATTGAAATGTCTTTCATTGACGAATCCATGCTCAAAAATGTCATGGAATCTATGATTCGTTTACTGTTTGAAAAAGTTCTCAACGTTGAGTTGCCAGAACCATTTCCAAGTCTCAGCTATGCAGAAGCCATACGTCGTTTTGGCACCGACAAACCTGACTTGCGTGTTCCATTGGAACTCACTGATATTGACGATTTAATGGCTAATGTTGAATTTAAGGTATTTGCTGGACCAGCGAATGATCCTAATGGACGCGTTGCAGCCCTTTGCGTTCCTAATGGAAAAGGATTATCACGCAAACAAATTGATGATTACACAGGATTTGTAGGAATTTATGGTGCTAAAGGATTAGCTTATATTAAAGTCAATGATATCACTGCTGGTCGCAATGGTTTACAATCTCCTATTCTCAAATTTTTACCTGATAAAGCGATTGAAGCTCTTTTAGAACGTACCAAAGCTGCTACTGGTAGCATCATCTTTTTTGGGGCAGATAAGGCTAAGGTGGTTAATGAGGCATTAGGTGCACTGCGTCTTAAAATTGCTGAAGATTTGAAATTAGTCCAAAAAGGCTTCCAGCCTTTATGGGTTATAGACTATCCCATGTTTGAATGGGATGAAAAAGAAAAACGTTGGATGTCTTTACACCATCCTTTCACAGCTCCAAATATACAAGACATTGAAAAACTTGAAGCTCATCCAAATCAATCCTTATCACGCGCTTATGATATGGTGTTAAATGGTGAAGAAATTGGTGGTGGTTCGATTCGTATTCATCGCCCAGAAATGCAATCGGCTGTTTTTCGCATTCTTGGCATTGAAGAAGAAGAAGCTCAAGAAAAATTTGGCTTTTTGTTGGAAGCCCTCAAATATGGTTGTCCTCCACATGGTGGTATTGCGTTCGGCTTAGATCGTTTAATTATGTTAATGAGTGGCGCAAATTCCATTCGTGAAGTGATTGCGTTTCCAAAAACACAAACCGCGAGTTGTTTACTCACTTCGGCACCATCAGCTGCAAGCCCCGAACAATTGCGCGATTTACATATTCGATTGCGTGCCAATAAACAAACAGCTACTGATTCTTAATACTTGATGTTCAAGTTTTAGGTTTTTATTGAAGTACCAAAGGTTTCATTTTTTTAAAAAGAAAGAGCGTGTCATTTCGAGCTTCGCTTAGAAATCTCTATGCTATAAATGATATATAAATCAAATAATTAATAAAAACTTGATCATCGAATAATAATGTTTTTTTATCCAAAGCTAAAGCTTTGGACTCCAGTAATAATGTTTTTTTATCCAAAGCTAAAGCTTTGGACTCCAGTAATAATGTTTTTTTATCCAAAGCTAAAGCTTTGGACTCCAGTAATAATGTTTTTTTATCCAAAGCTAAAGCTTTGGACTCCAAAATCCTGTTTTTTATCCAAAGCTTTAGCTTTGGTGCTTTCGTTCCCCAAAATTGATTTTGGATTCAAATCTCGGTAGTGCTAAAAAAAATGATTTCTCCAAAACAAAAAACTGACCGTTTTTTAAAACTGGTTCAGATTTATGTCACTACCGGTTTAGCATTCCAAATCTCTTCTTTATTTTCCTCTCAAATCAAAAAACGTAGCAAAAAATAACTTACACACTATCAACAAATACTATTTCTTTAAGAAATAGTATTTGTAAACATCTCTAAAAAAACCTTTATTGACTACTGTGTTCTCAAAACTGAAATCTAAGAAAAAATGTCCCAATTAAATGCTCCTTTTTCTCAATTACGAATGCGTCGAATGCGCCGTGACGACTTTTCTCGTCGCTTGATGCGTGAAAATCATCTAAGTGTTGATGATTTGATTTATCCCTTATTTATTGTAGAAGGTGAAAAACAGCGCGTTGCTATAGCTTCCATGCCAGATCAATTTAGGCTCAGTCTTGATGAATTGCTAAAAGAAGCGGCAGAATTAGTGAAATTAGGCATTCCAGCTCTTGCACTTTTTCCAGTCGTACCAGCCGAAAAAAAATCATTGGATGCCAAAGAGGCTTATAATCCAGAAGGTTTAGCGCAATGCGCTGTGCGAGCTTTGAAAACTGAATTTCCAGAACTTGGCGTTATAACTGATGTTGCCCTAGATCCGTTTACTACGCATGGACAAGATGGTTTAATTGATGACACCGGTTATGTCATGAATGATGAAACTGTGGCAACTTTGGTAAAACAAGCCCTTTCTCATGCCCAAGCCGGTGCAGAAGTGGTGGCCCCTTCTGATATGATGGATGGACGGATTGGGCAAATTCGGCAAGCTCTTGAAGCGGAAGGCTATAAAAATACACGGATTTTAGCCTATTCTGCCAAATACGCTTCCAGTTTTTATGGACCATTTCGTGATGCGGTTGGCTCAGCTGGTGCGTTAGGCGGTGGTAATAAATATAGTTATCAAATGGACCCTGCTAATAGCGATGAAGCGTTGCGTGAAGTTGCGTTAGATTTAGAAGAAGGGGCTGATATGGTGATGATAAAACCAGGTATGCCTTATTTGGATATTGTGCAACGGGTGAAAACCGAATTTGGGGTACCCACTTTTGTCTATAATGTCAGTGGTGAATATGCCATGATCATGGCAGCCGCACAAAATGGGTGGTTAGATGAAACCGCGGTAATGATGGAATCGTTATTGAGCATTAAACGCGCTGGCGCAGATGGTATTTTGACCTATTTTGCAAAAAAAGCTGCCATTCATCTTAACGCTCCAAAATAAATTTTGGACTCCAAACTGACATTCAAAATAAATTTTGGACTCCAAGCAGGAACTCTCATCGTTATACACAAATATTTAAGTATTTGAAATAAAAGTCTATTTCGTAGGGTGGGTAGAGCGATAGCGAAACCCACCATTCTCAAGGATTCTACGTTTAACGATTTTTGACTTATGTATAACGATGAGAGCAGGAACTGGGTCCAAAATTTATTTTGGCTCCTAAAAAAATCACACATTTTTAGCACCAAAACTTGAATAGAGCTATCCCATCAACTATATTTTAATATATAAAATGCCTCTTTTATAATTAGGTACTGCATCATAGGTGTTCGGGATTTTTTTTTTGCTTTTGACAGGCTCAACGAATCACACGTACAACAAACCACACGTACCCTGAGCTTGTCGCTCATCGTTATACACAAATATTTAAGTATTTGAAATAAAAATATATTTCGTAGAATCCTTGAAAATGGTGGGTTTCGCTCCCGCTCTACCCATACGCATCAACTTAAGGGAAGCTATTGAATTTTCAACGACTTAAAAAACTCGTTACATCTTAACATACTTAGCATATTATAATCCAATTTTTAAGGCACATATTATTTGATTAAAA
>Ga0233403_10000372_pt1 | contig 21232 bp, 17 predicted proteins | sample Na_oxic_1_MG_FD_179866 | JGI IMG/M metagenome (GOLD analysis project Ga0233403, IMG submission 179866) | Seawater microbial communities from Saanich Inlet, British Columbia, Canada - Na_oxic_1_MG | ecosystem: Environmental > Aquatic > Marine > Inlet | place: Canada: British Columbia | collected...
ATTGGGCGTTTTCACTCACATCCAGACGTTTGTAGTTTTCATCTAAGGGTTGAATTAACCCTTCTTTAATCGCATCCCACAAGGTCGATAACGTATCGTTTGGCTCCTGTTCATAAATAATAGCCAAGATGGGCAAGTCAAATTGATTACCAATACAAGCCGCCAATTGCAACACATTTGAGGTTTTTAAAGGCAACTTGTCAATCTTATTGCTCATCAAATCAACCACGTTAGCGGAGATATTTTGGGCCGCTATTTTTTCAACATCCCATTGCCATTTGATTTGTGCAAAATCAAATCGCAATAAACCTTCTACATATAAGGTTTGCAAAAATTGATGGGTAAAAAAGGCATTGCCTTGCGTTTTCTGGTAAACCAAGTCGGAGAGTGGTTGAGTTAACGCAGCTTCACACGAAAGACTTTCTTGCAATAAGTCATTGACATCTTTTGGTTGCAAATTAGACAACTCAATGGTATTGATGATGGCATTGGCTTTTTCCAGTTCAGAAATGGCCATCACAAATGGATGACTGCTATCAACTTCATTATCACGATAGGCCCCAATAATTAATAGGTGTTGGATTTCATCATCAAGCAAAATGCTTTTAAGTAAACCCAATGAAGCCAAATCCACCCATTGCAAATCGTCAATAAACAGAATGAACGGATGGTCTTCTTCGCATAACACATTGACAAAGTTCAAGAAAAACATCTGGAAACGATTTTGCGCTTCGGTAGGACCCACTTGAGCAACAGCCGGTTGTGGGCCAATCACTAATTCCAAATCGGGGACAACGTCAATAATAATTTGCCCATTATTGCCCACCGCTTCCAAGATTTTATTTTGCCAATTTACTAAGGTTTCCGCATTTTCCGTTAGCAAATAACGACAAAATTGGTTAAATGCTTGGGTAATGGCAGAATAAGGAATGTTTTTCTGAAATTGGTCAAATTTACCACTAATAAAATAGCCTTTTTTCTCGGTAAGCGATTTGTAAATCTCCTTAACCAATGCTGATTTACCTACGCCCGAATAACCAGCAACGAGCATCATTTCGGTTGCGCCCTGACTAATACGTTCAAAGGCTTGTAATAAGATATTAATTTCTTTTTCACGCCCATAAAGTTTTTGCGGAATTTGGAGCTTGCCGGAAAAATCGTTTTGTGCGAGTTCAAACTGCAAACCTGACAGGTCTTGAAGACCTGTCAAGTTTTCTTGACATTTCTCTAAATCTGCCTTGACACCAAAAGCCGATTGATAGCGATCTTCGACATTTTTTGCCATCAATTTCATGATGATATCAGAAATAATCGGAGGCACGTTGGGGTTGACTTCACAAACAGGTACCGGTGTTTTAGCAATATGGCAGTGGACTAATTCCATTGCATCCTTCGATTCAAAAGGTACTTTTCCGGTGAATAATTCGTAAAAAGTGGCCCCTAATGAATAAAAATCGCTACGATAATCCAACGCTCGGTTCATACGCCCTGTTTGTTCTGGCGAAATGTAGGCTAATGTACCTTCCAATTGTTCCGGATTTTTAAGCGTCAAGTGTTGCTTTGATAATTGGGTGGAAATCCCAAAGTCGATGATTTTCAATACACCGGTGTTGGGATTTAAAACTAAATTGGCGGTATTGATATCCTTATGGATAATATTTTGTTGATGAATTTGACCCAAAATGTCGCTAGCAGATATAGCTAGTTTAAGCAATTCGTCTAAAGTAAATGAGCGTTCTGCTAGCCAGTGTTTTAACGATTTACCACCAAAATCTTCCAGACATATCACTAAGGTATTCTGGTACTTGTCAATACCATAGGCATTAACAACGCCATCTATATCGTTTAAAAGGCGCGTGATATCAAATTCTTGCCGGTAGCGGGTTAATTCTTCGGGCGTGGGATAATCCTCTTTGAGGACTTTGAGAATAACCGGTTGATTATCCTTTTTTCTAAACCCCCGATAAACGAGGGAGTTGGCACTCTCGTAAATTTGAGTGCTGATTTGGTAATTGGGTAATGTCAACATAATTAAGTAAATAAACTACAAGGATTGTTTATAAGAAAGGATTAAAAGCAAACTACAAGGATTGTATTTTAGAAAGGATAAAGCAATAACTACAAGGATTATATTTTAGAAAGGATTGGTTCTGTGGTGTGAATAAGATCGAGGTGATATTTTGAATTCCTTTTAATTTATAACTATTTGTATAATGGTTATTCTTAAAATCCTCGATCTTTTTCATTCCACTTAGCAAATCCTTTCTAAGAATAATTTCGTTGAATAATTCGTTGTTTGCTTTTCCGATTCGTTGTACTTTTTGATAGGCAATTAATTGTCTGAATCAGGATTTACAAGATTCACAGGATTTACAAGATAAAAACCACCATAATATTTTGATTTTAATCCTGAAAATCCTAAAATCCTGAAAATCCTGATTCAGACAATAAGGGCCCAATGAAGGCCCAAGCATAAATGATTTCGCTAATGTAAGCGGTTGACATAAAAAAAAGGCCCTCCGGTGGTTATGACGGAAGGGCCTTTTTTTTTGGTTGGGTGCCATTTCGGTTTAGTACAACGGTGAAGGGGATTGAACGGATTGGATGATTGGCCCTGCTAAGATTTTTGGAAAAAATGATATCCTTCTCAAAACACCACCGCTCAATCCGTTCAATCCTCTGAACCGTTGTACTTTATTAGAGACAATGAAGGCAATTGAACAGTAAACTACAAGGATTGCTTATAAGAAAGGCTTAAAGTCAAAGTCAAAATCAAAAATCATAAGTGTCAATCGGCAAAAAACCACAAATACTATTTCTTGAAGAAATAGCATTTGTCTGTCTCTGCGGTTGACATAAAAAAAGGCCCTCTGGTCGTTATGACGGAAGGGCCTTTTTTTGGTTGTTAGACAAAATTAAGTTAAGCTCAGGAAGGGCAGACACTATGCCCTACTTTTAAATCAATTGATTTAATCGCTCCACTAAATAAAATGGCAAAGATAATAACCTAAATGCTACCTCGGAACCATCAGATAAGTTAATCGTTGTGTCTATCAAGCTAGGCGGTTCTGAATTAAAACGTACTCCTAAATATCGTTGTTTTTCTTTTAGAAAAATATGAAGAGATTTCATCTGTCCGGTTTTACCCGCTTTAACTTCAATCGGAATGATTTGTTGCCCAAAACTGATCATATAATCTATTTCAGCAGCAGCAGATTTTTTTTCTCGGACCCAATAATAGAGATGAGGTTCTTCGTAAGATGGGTTAAGATAAAGCAGATGTTGACCAATAAATTGTTCTGCCATATTGCCTTTATTAATAAAAATCAGTTCATCAACATCCACCAGATTCAAATAACTTAATCCTAAGCTGGTTGATACTAAGCCCACATCCAAAAATAACACCTTAAAAAAACGATCATTTTGTTCAGCACCTAGGGGTACTCCGTTAGCAGAAGTATGGTGTACTTTCCAAGCCACTCTCGCCAAACACAGTTGGTTAAGTGCGGTTGCAACCTGAATGGATTTGCTTTCACGACTAATCTGACTGTATTTAAATTTATCGCCTATCATTAAAGGAATTTTAGTGAAGATTTTGCGAGTTAATTCATGCAGGGTAGTTAGCGCATATTTACCAAAATCATCCCGGTAAGTGGATAAAATAGATTGCTTAACTTTTTCACTGGTTTGAAAAGTATTATCTTCCAGATAAGCCTGAATAGATTCAGGCATACCACCGATGATAAAGTAAATTTTGGTGATATCCATCAATTTATCATGGATAGGTTTTGGTATTTCTTGATGAATTTGGTAATTTTGGAGAAATTCACTCAAAGCAGATTCTCCAAGGGCTAACATAAATTCTATCAAAGTCATTGGGCCAATATGCAGATATTCAATACGACCTACCGGTATCGAAAAAGCCGCTTTGGACAAAGTAAATTCTAGCAAAGAACCGGCTGCTAAAATATGTAGTTCTGGTAACTCTTCATAAAAATAGCGGAGCGCGACAATGGCTTCAGTTGCCTCCTGAATTTCATCCAAAAACAGCAAGGTACGACCAGGTTGAAGGGTTTTACCGGTTTGTAACGAAATCAGTTGGAGAATTTTTTGCGGATCATGCGATTTGAACAAAGTGGCTAATTCTGGATTGCGTTCAAAATTCAATTCTATCAAATCAAGAAAACATTGTTGTGATAAGAGTCGCACCAGTGTCGATTTGCCGACTTGTCTGGCTCCTCGAATGATAATGGGTTTACGGTGTTTAACTTTAACCCATTGACTTAGATAATCAAGCTGTTGTCGATACACGTTGATATTACCTATAGCTAAAAGACAAGGTAATTATATCTATACTAGAATAAAAGTAAATCTTTCATTAGGATTATTTCATATTATGCACAGTGCTTATTTTTCCAAACATAAGGCTATTTTCAGACCTAAACCCTATTTTGCGAAACCTTTGAGGTTTTCAAAACCTCGAAGGTTTTTTCTCAGGGTATTTATTTTTTTGGAAGTCCCTAAAGCTATAATGGATTAAACTGTAAAATTACTCTCGGCACTGGGGTCGTTCAATGGGATTGCTTCTATAAGTAATAGGAAAGGGGAAATGAATAAGGAATCAATTTGACCAAAAAACGAATAGATACCACACATTTCATTGAATCGTTCCTATTGGAACAATCCCCTTTCCCCGGTATCCTAGAACCAATCCCATTGAACGACCCCAGTGCCGCTTGTTGTAAATTAGCTCTAATCAGCCTTGCTTGACTTAAATCCGCTTTCTTTAAATTAGCCTTTGATAAATTAGCTTTAGGGAGATTCATACCAGCTAATTTGGCACCGCACAAATTAGCACGTCGTTTATCTTGGTAATTAGGTGATTCACCAAGCATTTCACGTTGTTCAGTGTCTTTCAGCCATAATCGGTGCTGTGCCAAAACCTCATTCATTTGTTCAGCAGTCACTTGTTGTCCCTGATAAATGCTTTCACATTCTTCTGCTATGAGCTGTGCCGGTAAAATAAAACTCATCATGAAACATAAATAGGATAAATAATTTTTCCAAAATAACATTTGATTGATTCTCAATGGTGGGAGCTATAGTGTTTTTTCGTTTAATGCGTTACAGCGTTATAGTATTTTTTATTTAATTATGAATAATTTAAACCAGATTAATTGTCTTTTATTCAATCGAAAATTGCTATATATTTCATGCTACGCACAGTGCTTCAAAATTGTTGTTAAGCCCTGTCATTTTGAACGAAGCGAGAAATCTCCATTTTTTGAGATTTCACAGCGAAGCTCGAAATGACAAGCGTTTTCAATTTTAAAGAAACGGTATGCGTAAGGTGAGTTATTATATGTATTATATAGCGTTTTTGCGTTTAACGCGTTACAGCGTTATAGCGTTATTTAATCGGGAATTGCTATAGTTGTTTAAAAAACGGTTGTTTGGTAAAAAAACCTTTGAGGTTTTTAGTACACACAACCAACAAATATGTACGACCAACAAATATTATTTCTTGAAGAAATAGTATTTGTAATAAAAAATATTATTATAAATCAATGATATTGGGTAATTCTTATGATAATTGAACGACTCCAAAAATATGCCCTGTTAATGCGCCTACACCGTCCAATTGGGATTTTGCTATTACTTTGGCCCACATTTTGGGGTTTATGGATTACTGGGGAAGGCTATCCAGATATTTTAATAGTAACAGTATTTGTACTCGGTGTGATCATTATGCGTTCTGCCGGTTGTGTGATTAACGATTACGCGGATCGCCATATTGATCCGCATGTACGCCGTACCCGTGATCGTCCTTTAGCGGCGGGACAGGTCAGTGAACGTGAGGCTGTTACTTTATTTGTTCTGCTAAGTTTGATAGCCTTTGCATTGGTTTTATTAATGAATACCTTGACAATTATGTTGTCCTTTGTAGCAGTAGTCTTGGCAGCCAGCTATCCTTTTATGAAACGTTATACCCATTGGCCCCAAGTATATTTAGGAGCTGCGTTTGGTTGGTCAATTCCAATGGCGTTTGCTGCACAAACCGGTAGTGTTCCCCTATTAGCCTGGTGGTTATTTTTCATTAATGTGCTATGGGCAGTTGCTTATGATACATTATATGCTATGGTGGATCGAGAAGACGATTTAGTCATTGGTGTTAAATCCACAGCCATTTTATTTGGAAAAGCGGACAAAGCCATCGTCGCTGGTTTGCATTTTACTGTATTATTGCTATTGTTATGGATAGGGCAACAAATTGATTTAGGTAGTCTTTATTATTTAGGATTAATAGTAGCGGCAGGTTTAGCCATTTATCAACAATGGCTGGTCAAAGATCGTGAGCCACAAAAATGTTTTCAAGCTTTTTTAAATAATCATTGGTTTGGGGCTGCGATTTTTGTTGGCATTGCCGCTCATTATTATTGGGGATAAAAATATGCGTACAATTTCTCTGTTTTGTTTAGGTATTTGCTTATTGGTCGTACAAATGTCAGTATGGGCCCAATTGCGAATTATTAATGGTGAACGTTCTAAACCGAATGAGTGGCCCTGGATGGCAGCAATTATTTATACCAGCCGTAGTTCCGTTCAAAATGGGCAATTTTGTGGGGCTACCTTAGTTCATCCCTCTTGGGTATTGACAGCTGCACATTGCACTACTGGAGAAACCACTTCTACTATCGAAGTCGTTTTGGGTCGTGATACCTTAACTGACAATGAAAGCGGAGAAATCATTGGGGTTAAAAAAATTCTCAGGCATCCCGACTATGATTATCATCCAGATAATCCATTGGCTGATCTTGCTTTGTTGGAACTTGAAAAACCCTCCAAGCAACCAGTGCTAAAAATAGCTGAATATTATAGCCTGTTGACTAAAGTTGGCATCGAGACAACCGTCGTCGGTTGGGGACAAACTGACGCATATCGAAGAGATTCTTATGCGGATAGTTTGCGACACACCAATGTACCCATTACATCAAATGAAGTCTGTAATAATTCTTATGATGGTGATGTGAAAGATTCCATGCTTTGTGCCGGTTTTAAAGACGGTGGCACCGATGCTTGTGTTGGCGATAGCGGTGGGCCCCTGGTTATTGAGAGTTATGCAGGTATCCAACAAATCGGCATTGTGAGTTGGGGGGAAAAATGTGCATTACCTAACTATTATGGCGTTTATACCCGTGTGCCATCGTATCAAACCTTTGTCACTGACAATGTGTGTGAAGCTGATGATATTCCTTCTATTCCCAAATTGGATGTGAAGAGGGATGATGAAAATCTCATCATTTCTTGGGAAAAGGTCAAAGGGGCAGATGGTTATCAATTTTTTTCCGCCCCTTATTCTAACCCGCTGAGTGAAGTGACCTTAGACAATATTAACAGTATTGATTTGGCTAACGACACCAATCTCATCATCAGCTTGGAAATTTTTCGGCTTATTGTTCGCCAGGATTTGTATGTTGCGATACGCGCTTATCAAGGCAATTGTTATAGTAACTATTCTAATTTGGGAAGTATTTTGGTGGAATAATGAACAGCCAAACCTGACAGGTTTTAAAAACCGGTCAGGTTTAATTTCTTTAATAAAAGGAGTCGGTATATGAGTGATTTGCTAGAATTAGAAAATGAGGAGATTCAAGAAATGGGTTCATATAATCATAGTTTGGCACAAGCTCAGTTAACGGGTTTATTTTTCAATGATAAAAAGTTTTCAGTGTTTATTAAATTAAGTTTGGATGTTAGCCAAACAGATTTAAGCCAATTTGGTATGAAAGCTAAAGAGGAATTGAAACCTGATATCTGTTTATATCCAAAGACTGAAAAGAGCGGTTTTAAAAAACGTGATATTTTGAAAATATCGGAAATGCCTTTAGTGGCTATTGAAATTCTTTCACCTAAACAAGGCATTGATGACATTTTGACTCAATTTGATGCCTATTTTGCACTGGGTATCAAATCGTGCTGGTTAGTGATACCGCGAATGGAAGTCATCGATATCTATTCACAACTCACTCAACATAGAACTTTCAGCCTGAATGATACCAATGTAATTGATGAATTAGCAGATATTAATTTACCCATGAAAAATATTTTTGGATAAGTTTGAGCTTTGCTCTTCCTATTCTGACTCAATCAACAAATACGATTTCTTTTAGAAATCGCATTTGTAGGGATTATAGAGTTTCCCGATTGAGTAAATTACAGTGAACAAGGTTTTAAGTTATTCATAATTAAATAGAAAATGCTATAACACTGTGACGCATTAAACGCAAAAACGCTATAACTTTGTTCCTTATTTACCAATGCAAAACGTTGAAAAAATTTTTCCTAGCAAATCATCAGCCGTAAATTCCCCGGTGATTTCACCTAAGGCGTGTTGGGCTTGACGTAATTCTTCTGCCAACAATTCAGTTTGATAAGTGTGAGCGTGATTTAATGCGGTAGTTAAAGCAATTTTAGCTTGTTGTAAGGCATCAAGATGGCGGCGACGTGCCATAAAAGTACCTTCGGCACTGCTATGCAATCCCATTTTTTGAGTGAAATAGTCTTTTAATTGTTCAATCCCTTCTCCGGTTTTCGCGGATAAATAGAGTATACCTTCCTCATTCATGCCAGCGCGATGTCCACCGAGATCAATTTTATTGCGAACTATCAAAGGTGGTTTGTCTAATTCGGCTAATAAATCCGCATGAATGCTATCGTTGGAATGACGATCATCTAATAGCACAATCACTAAATCTGCTTCTTTAAGGGCGAGTTTAGTGCGGCGAATGCCTTCCAGTTCCACCAAATCCTCTGTGTCACGCAAACCGGCGGTATCTGTGATATGCAGTGGCATACCATTGATTTGAATTTGCTCACGAACCACATCGCGCGTTGTACCTGGTAAGGGTGTCACAATCGCCGTTTCTCTACCCGCTAAGCTGTTGAGTAAGCTAGATTTTCCAACATTGGGTTCGCCCACCAACACTATTCTCATGCCTTCTTTGAGTAAATAACCTTGCTGTGCTTTATCAAGTATCGTATCCAACCCATGCAGCAATTTTTTCATTCTATCAAGCACTTGACCATCGGCTAATAGATCAATTTCTTCGTCAACGAAATCAATGCCGGCTTCAATGTAACTCCGTAGCCAAATCAGTTGCTCCACTAAGTCATGAATGTGCTGAGAAAATTCACCTTGCAAAGAACGTAACGCACAACGAGCGGCTTGCGTTGACGCACTATCAATTAAATCAGCAATGGCTTCTGCTTGCGCTAAATCAATTTTGCCATTTAAAAACGCCCGTTCTGAAAATTCACCGGGACGAGCTACACGCGCACCATATTTAAGAACCGTCTTTAACAATAAATCCATCACTACCGGTCCCCCATGCCCTTGTAATTCTAAAACAGCTTCACCGGTAAAGGAATGGGGTGCTGGAAAATAAAGGACAATGCCTTGATCAATTTGCTCGCCGGTTGGTTCGAGAAAGTCACTAAAAGTGGCATAACGCGGTTTCGGTAATTGTCCTAAGATAGCATGAGCGATTTCAGGGACTTTGGGCCCAGAAATTCTGATAACGCCGATACCTCCGCGTCCGGCAGGTGTGGCTAAAGCGGCAATGGTGTCTTGTTGTTCAAGCATGATTTGGGAATAGGGAATTGGGAATAGAAAAGTTTGAAATTATACGCTACTTTGAAATTTTTAAAACTAGAAAATCAATGCGAGAGTGAAACCTTCGAGGTTTTCAAAACCGATAGACATTCATAAAAATAGTTAGGCGAAACCTGCCAGGTTTTAAAAACCTGGCAGGTTTAGAAAAAAATAGGACTTCTTTAGCATTCATAATGATATAATACATTTTTTCTTATTCTCTCTATTTTAAAGGGAGATTAGAGGAGCATAATGCTAAAAAAGAAAAAAACCACACGAGGTTCTGACGAAGCCTTTTGGCAATTAATGAAAGTCAGTGGTAATAGTTTATTGAAGCTCTTAGGTTTTTCTGCAAAAGAAGCGGAAAAATATCATTTTCATGCCATTGAACTGAAAGATAAAACGGTTAAACCTGATATCGAAGGTTTTCCCATTCTCGCTAGCGACGACGGACGGATTTTCATCGAATTTCAAGGCTATGAAGATGCGTTCATTCGCCATCGTTTAATGGCAGAAATCTTTCTTGGTTGTGCCAATGAAAGCTATAAAGGTTTTGTGATGGCTGGTATTGTTTACACAGATGAAAAATACAAAACCAAAGCAGAATCACTCAATACCTTTGTTGGGAAAGAAAAATGTCTGATGACAGAGTGTTTGTATGAAATTGTATTAACAGACTATACGGAAAAAGAACTTGACGAGATTGATCCGAAATTGGTTATTTTAGCACCTTTTACATTGCCCACCAAAACCGACAAACCAACGGTGTTAGCAAAAGGGCGAGAATGGCAAAACCGGATCAAACAACAATTTCCCGCTGAAAAACAATGGGATGCGTTAAATATATTGGGTCTTTTTATACTGAACCGATTTCGCAAAGTGAATGCAAAGGAGGTAATGGCTATGCTAGGTTTTGATTTGATGGATTCGCAGGCTGGCAAAGATATCTATGATATGGGATTACAAGAAGGGGTAATAAACAATGCCAAAGAAATGCTCATTGATGCTTTAGAGGTGCGGTTTGAAAACATACCCGATAACATCATTGAACAGATCAATAGGATTTACGATCCAAACAGGTTGAAAGACCTTTTTAAACAGGCTATGCGATGCCCTGATTTGGACCATTTTAAAAAACGATTATTGTCATAGTCAATAGAGCTAAGTAGGTCGGGTTAGCGAAGCGTAACCCGACACCTATTTGTTTTATCGTGTCCAAAATTTAAAGGCCAAATTTGACCGGTGTTAAAAATGGGTCAGGTTTCCTAACTGAAGCATAAGTTTTCAGAGATTTTACGGATTCAAAATACTGGAGAGAATATTTTCGGTCAATATGGACGGGTTACGCTTCGCTAACCTGACTTACCTGAGCTAGAGAAATTGTTTGACTATCATTCAAAGCCTCATTAATCACTACTAGCTGGTTTTGAGGTTCCGTTAACAATTGCTGATTAGCGTTGAGTAGTTCAAAACCATAAATTGTACCGTTTGGTGCCATATCTATATTAAGTTCATCGCTAATTCGAATCGTTTCCACTTGTTCGGTTTTTTCGTAAAAACTAAGGTAAGCAATATTGTAACGAGGATCATAAGTTAATTTCATAATAAATATTCCTTATTTTTGATTAAAAAAATTTAACAATGACTGTAATAACAAGCCACCCATTTTCTTGCACCGCATAAGCCTCAACTTGCTTAGTGGCATAGTATTTCTCACGCCATACCTTGTTAAAAAGAAAATTTCGCCGAAAACCGGTTCTGCCATATTTTGCTGGAAATGGTTCTCCTTGTGCAACAGTTTCTATGACTTCAATTTCAGTTGCGCCACGTTCATTTAAACGTACTTTTGCATGAGGATGTAGACGTATGGAGGCACTCATAATTTTAATTGATAAAGATATAAGGGACTTGGAAAAAAATAACCTGCCCCGTTAAAAATATCCACAAAATTGACAAGGTAGTAGGACGTACCCTACGCTGTAATAAAAAATTATTCTAATGCTTCTAATACTTGTTTGACAATTTTTGGATGCAAAGTTTTTCCAGCATGAAAGGGAATTATGACACGCCGATTATTTTTCACATAGATTCTATGACTTCCTTTGCTACGAATATGAACAAAACCGGCTTGCAAAAGCATAGAGGAGGCTTGTTGTGCAGTGAGTTGTGGTTGCTTAGGCAAAAGATACCTCCATCGCTGTTGTATAAATTTCTTGACTGAAATAGGATTCAACTTCTTCTAGCGGGAGTGTTTCGAGATAAAGTTCTACAGCTTCTTTGATATTAGCGTTGATTTCCTCAAACGTATCGCCTTGACTTTGACAACCGGGCAATTCTGGGCAATAGGCATAATAGCCATATTTATCTTTTTCAATGACAATACTGACTTTTTGTTTCATGTTTGTTCCTGTTATACTCCAAACGTTCAAAAATTCGGTTTTTGGCTTATTTTGAGGAACGAGGGCAACCACAAGGGATTGCCCCTACAAACCGTTATTTAGCGTAGTTGCCCTTCCAAAATCCGAAAACTTGAACGATTGGAGTATAAATGATATATTAGATTAGCGGGCCCAATGGATTGGACCAATAACACTATGAAAAATATTTAAAGATGCCAGCGCGTCAGCGTTGGCATCAGAACAATTGGGTGCGTGGGACGCACCCTACGCGAGTTCCTTTCCCCTTTCTCCTTTCTCCTTTCTCCTAAATTAAGTCAGTTTACCGTGACATTGTTTATATTTTTTGCCAGAACCACATGGACAAGATTCATTACGACCTATTTTACGCCCTTTTCGCACAAACGGTCGTTTAGGAGGCTGTGATGAGTCTTCTGGTGATTGGGCTTCGGCATCTGCTAATTCATTAGCGAGTCCGTCGACTCTTGCATGTTTAAATTGTAGTTGCCCTTGTGCTTGTGTTTGCCGTCGTTGTTCTTCAACGGCTGCCACATCAGCTTCAGCACGAATCTGTACTTTAGAAATAAGACTAACCACTTCTTGTTTGATGTTATCAAGCAGTTGAGAAAACAGTTCAAACGCGAGACGTTTGTATTCGTGCTTAGGATTTTTGTGTGCGTAGCCTTGCAAATGAATGCCTTGGCGTAAATAATCCATTGCGGAAAGATGATCTTTCCAAAGATTATCAACTACCTGTAACATCATTGCTTTTTCAAACTGACGCATGACTGAAGTACCAACTAGCTGTTCTTTTTCAGCATAAGCGTCAAGGATGGCTTGCTCAACTTTTTCACGTAACGGTTCTTCATGTAAACTGTGGTCTTCGTCTACCCATTTTTTTATGGGGAAACGTAAACCAAACCGTTCCTCAATCCCTCCTTCCAGCCCTGGTAAATCCCAAAACTCATCCAAACTTTGAGGTGGAATATAATTATCGATGAATTTCATCAGGATATCGTGACGAATCGTCTTGATCATGTCTTCAATTGATTCGACTTCCATCAATTCATGACGCTGTTCATAGATAATTTTACGTTGATCATTGGCAATGTCATCATATTCAAGCAATTGCTTACGAATATCAAAGTTGCGTCCTTCAACTTTGCGTTGAGCATTTTCAATGGCTTTAGTGACCCAAGGATGCTCAATCGCCTCACCCTCTTCCATCCCCAATTTCTGCATGAGACCTTGGATGCGTTCTGAGGCAAAAATTCGCATCAAGTTGTCTTCTAAGGATAAGTAAAAACGACTTGACCCCGAATCACCTTGTCGTCCAGAACGGCCTCGCAATTGGTTATCAACTCGGCGAGATTCATGACGCTCGGTACCAATAATGTGTAAGCCACTACTTTTGATGACTGCATCATGGCGTTCTTGCCATTCTTGACGCATTTTTTCCACTTCATCTGGATCAAAATTATCACCTAAGTCCTTAATTTCTGCTTCTACATTACCACCAAGTACGATATCAGTACCCCGTCCGGCCATGTTGGTGGCGATAGTTACGGTGCCGGGCCGACCAGCTTGAACGATAATTTGTGCTTCATGTTCATGAAATCGAGCATTTAAAACTTGATGGATAATCTTTTCTTGTTTGAGGTATTCTGATAGCAATTCAGAACTTTCAATCGACGTTGTCCCCACCAATACCGGTTGTCCCCGTTGTTGACAATCTTTAATGTCTTCAAAAATGGCCTGGTATTTTTCCTTAGTCGTTAGGTAAACCAGGTCACCCATATCATTACGAATCATCAGCTTATGCGTGGGAATCACAACGACTTCTAAGTGATAAATATCTTGAAATTCATAAGCTTCTGTATCAGCCGTCCCGGTCATACCGGACAATTTATTGTACAAACGAAACAGGTTTTGGAAGGTAATAGAAGCTAGCGTTTGGTTTTCATTTTGAATATGGGCATTTTCTTTAGCTTCTACGGCTTGATGTAGTCCTTCAGACCAACGTCTTCCCGGCATTTGCCGACCGGTAAATTCATCCACAATGATAATTTCGCCATCTTTGGCAATATAATCAACATCGCGTTGAAATAAAGTATGGGCACGTAGGGCTGCATTGACGTGGTGCATTAAGATGATATTAGAGGGATCATATAAACTGGCACCTTCTTTAAGCAGACCATCTTTAATTAAAAATTCTTCGACATGTTGATGCCCTTCGTCACTTAAAAAGACTTGTTTATGTTTTTCATCAACGTAATAATCACCTGGTATTTCAACTTCATCATCTTTTTGAGGCTCTTGTTCTTGTGATGTTAAATGGGGAATAATGACATTAATTTTTTTGTACAAGTCAGAATTATCATCGGTTGCACCAGAAATGATAAGCGGTGTACGGGCTTCGTCGATTAAAATGGAGTCAACTTCGTCAATAATGGCAAAATTTAAGTTTCGCATCACGCGATCATCTTTGCTAAAGGCCATGTTGTCGCGTAAATAGTCGAAACCAAATTCGTTATTGGTACCGTAGGTAATGTCTGCTGCGTAAGCTTTACGTTTTTCAACCGGACTCATTCCAGATGTGATAACACCGACTGTCATGCCTAAAAATTGATAAATATTTCCCATCCATTCGGCATCACGGCTAGCCAAATAGTCGTTGACGGTAATTATGTGAACGCCTTTGCCTGAGAGGGCATTAAGATAAGCCGATAAGGTTGCTACTAATGTTTTGCCTTCACCGGTACGCATTTCAGCGATTTTGCCTTGGTGCAAAACCATGCCACCAATCAATTGGACATCAAAGTGGCGCATGTTTAAGCTGCGTTTACCGGCTTCACGGACAGTTGCAAAGGCTTCTGGGATTAAATCATCTAAAGAAACCCCTTTATCTAACCGTTGACGAAATTCTACGGTTTTGGCTTTCAGTTGTTCATTAGTTAATTTTGAGAGAGTTGGTTCAAAGGCATTAATTTGATTAACAGCCTTAGACATTTTTTTTATGAGCCGTTCATTGCGGCTACCAAAAAATTTGGTAAAAAAATTATTAATCATTGTGTGTATTATGTTATTTAAGTTTTACGTACGCCCAACAAATACTATTCGTTCAACAAATAGTATTTCTTAAAGAAATACTATTTGTAAACCAATTGCTAACAAATACTTTTTCTTTAAGAAATAGTATTTGTAAAAACCAATCGTTCAATAAATATCATTTTTTTAAGAAATAGTATTTGTTTGCTAAGTAGGAGGTGGTTTGGAGTCCAAAGCTTTAGCTTTGAAAATGGACACTAATTGATAATTAAGTAAAAATCAAGTCCATTATCTTATTGGGAGATTAATGTGAAGATAAATAATGGGGAGTAATGAGGATTTAAAAAGTCCAATTTATGAGGTCAATAAGGCGGTAAAAATGAAAAATAACAGAATAAACAAATGGTTATTTACCAAAAAATACTATTTCTGGAAGAAATCGTATTTGTGTCGTTTCTAAAATGCTTGTGTCATGACAAGTCAAGGGCCCATTGTATTTCTCCAACAAATGCTATTTCTTTAAGAAATAGTATTTGTGTCGGGTAGTCCTGCAATGTGAGTGATATTCTGAAAGAATGTTGTCATTTCAAACGAAGCGAGAAATATTAGGCATTTTAGATTTTTAAGTTTCGCTCGAAATGACAAATATCACTCACATTGCAGGACTACCAAAAAAGTAATTAATGCACAACGCTTATCAATAGATGCTGAAGCGAGAAATTGGCATGGTTCAAAGTAACACTTGGAATTCAAAACGAAGAGTTTTTTTTTGATGCAAAGTTTCAGAGTTCAAAGCGAAGCTTTGGAACGTTCCCAACCTTTGGGATAGGGCAAAATACATATATCATTCATCATTCACCATTCACCATTCACCATTCATTTACGTGCCCAAAAATAGTATTGGGGTTCACCTAAATAGCCATAGAGATATGACCAATAGTGGCATAAAGCAACTTCTTGAAAGCCCACCGTTTTCATTTGAGCAAGCAAGTCCCAACCAAAATCATGAAAGACTAATGAACCTTCTTTAGACAGTGGATTGCCGTGATACATTGGGGGCAATAGCTGTTCAATTTGACCATTAACTAACTGAGCGCGACGGATAGTTTGTGTGGCATGGAGAAAAAAAGGGACTGAGAGAAAAATTTCACCAAAAGGTTTGAGAATACGATAACTTTCTGCAATGGCTTGTTCTGGTAAATTGACATGTTCTAAGACATCATTTGATGTAATAATGTCAAAGCTTTGATCGGCAAAACTTAACGCTTCAACATTTTCATGACGCATTCCTTTAATAATACCATCTATAAGGGTGCCGCCCACCAAGTTCTCACCTAAATATTCACTGCCAGTAACATTTTCAATATGCTGACTTAACCAATTAAAAAGAGGGGTAATTTGTTCCATTGCATATAAAGAAACGGTTTGCCCTTGGCTGGTACGTGTTACTATCGCCGCTTTGATAGTATGTAACATGGCACGTTGACGAGTATTTAATTGACAGTGGGTACAAACTAAACGTTCACGCCAATTAGGTAACCAACCTTGGGGAGTTTCTTGAACACCATAGAGTTTATCTACTAAAAAAGTTGTAGCACTATCACACACTTTGCAATAGCCATCCAGAAAGAAACTATCCTCATTGATATGGCGTGACATAATAGCTGCTTCAAATTCAATATGTTCACGAATGTCAGGATTATTTGCTAAAATATTTTGAAAATCGGGTTGTTGATAGAATTTGATGCTCTTCATGAGAAAATTTCATGGTTTAATGATGAATGATTTAAGCCCAAAGCTAAAGCTTTGGACTCCAAAATCCCGGCTTGGACTCCAAAGCTTTAGCTTTGGGGATGATTTTGAAAATTTTCAGAGCATTGCTGCTAGTTGCCCTAATCTTTCTGGTGTTCCCACATCTATCCATTGTCCTTGATAATGTTCACCACTTACTTGCCCGGTTTGCATCGCTTTGATTAATAAAGGAACTAGAGAAAATCGCCCTGGCATACACTCTTTAAATAAATTAGGATGATAAACGCCAATGCCGCTAAAAGTTAAACGTGGAGTGCCATCTTGATAAATACGATCATTAGAAAGGTGAAAATCGCCTTTTTGGTTATGGATGGGATTATTCACCAAAATTAAGTGTACAAGTCCTTTTAAAGGACGACGTAATTGAGAAAACGGGTAATCGCTCCAAACATCACCATTAACCACTAAAAATGGCACGCTGCCTAATAGTGGTAAAGCCTTAAAAATCCCGCCTCCCGTTTCAAGTGCTGTACCTTCAGGAGAATAATGCAATTTGGCACCATAACGTTGTCCATTACCCAAAGTGCGTTCAATTTGTTCACCTAAGTGTGCATGATTAATCACTATATCAGTAAAGCCGGCAGCAATTAAATGTTCTATATGATATTCAATCAAACATTTCTCACCAACTTTTAATAACGGTTTGGGAATAGTATCTGTCAGAGGACGCATACGCTCTCCGCGCCCCGCTGCAAGAATCATTGCTCGCATATTGTTCAGTTATTCAGTTATCAGTTATCAGTTATCAGTTATCAGTTATCAGTTATCAGTTATCAATTATCAATTATCAATGAGCTTGCTGCTCTAAAGCTTTTAGATTTGTTGTAAAATTATTATAAATACTGAAGCTTGAGATAAATATCAAAGCTATATGCTTTCGTATCCTAAAGAATATTCAGTTAGTTTAGCAAGCCCCGCTTTTAATCATGAGCTTTAGCTTTTGGCTAGGGATAAGGCAGTAAAAATACATATTGGTACTTACAAATAGTATTTCTTTACGCGAGGCTCAACTTTTTATAAATTATTAAAAAATATAAAGTTTATTTCGGTGGGTTTCGCTTCGCTCTACCCACCCTACATTTAAAATCAATTAGTTATAAAATAAAGTTGATCATCGCGTTTTCTTAAAGAAATACTATTTGTTTACGTGCAATGAAAAGTTAGAACAATTAATGAAAATAATAAAATTGGTTACTCTTTATGCAATAATTTTTCTTATAACCACTGATGTTTTAGCTCAAGATAAACTCTATTACCGAATTTTTGGTGGATTAGCTACGGATACTGATTTAAAAAAAATTGTACGTGGAAACCTTAATGTTGATGATCGTCATACCGGTATTATTGGATTTGAGCTTGGTAAACCCTTGATTGAGAATATTTATGACTTACCAGTGGATTTCGTGGCTAAAGTGGGTTTAATACGTCATCTTGAGCAAGGTTTGCAAAATGACTTTAATCAATATACCTTATCAATTAAAGCCTATTATAAAAAATTTCCATGGTCTTATAAAATTCCTACCCGTTTAGGATTTGCTAATGGTTTATCTTATGCAGAAAGAATTCCCTTTGTCGAGCGCGAAAGCCTTGAAAATAGAAATCGGAATACTTCACATCTGCTTCATCATATAGACTTAAGTTTTGATATGAATGCCGGCGATCTATTTCATAGCAACCAATTAACGGATTGTTATTTTGGCATTGGTATCTCACATCGTTCCGGTATTTTTGGTGATGTGAAATTTTACGGTGAAGTTAATGGTGGCTCAAATTACAATATGCTTTTTCTTGAATGTTTGAAATAGCAAATAACGAATAACGAATGGTCTTACCACCTATCACTTTTGGTGATTCTTAAGTTAAAACATATAGTTTAAACTTACGGTTCGCTCATTTTAACAGCAGATTTCAAAAAAGAATTTGGGCACCACAAATTATCAATGATTTACAATGAGATTTGAATGCTTGGTGCAATATAACCCTATTTTTTAATGGGATATAAGTGCTTCTTATTATCTCCCGTATTCCGCATTAATTTATAATTAATTGATTATTAATTAGATTTATATTTTAATTTTCTTCAAAAAAATGAGCGAACCGTGAGTGAAAGCTACCCAAAAAAATGATAAGTGTTTTTTGCCAAATTGTTGTGAAGTATATATCGTCTTTTTAGGCGTTATTCTGACAGAACTACTGGCTTTTGTATTCGCATTAATCCCACTGGGCAACAGCGGCTATGATTGGAATTATCTCAACAATGGATTTATTGCCGACTTAGCAATGATATCTTTATTTATGCAATGGATCACATTAGTCAGCATGGCTTTATTATGCCAATTTCGCCGTTGGTTATCCCAATTAAACAGTGATGCTATTGCCGGCTTGATAAGTTATCTGATTATCTTGATAATAACGGGATTAATTAGTGAATTCGCATGGCAAATGAATAATCCAACAATATCCGTTACCTCATCATGGTATAACAAATATCATCAATTATTTTTATGGCGTAACATTGGTATCAGTGCCATTATCAGTGCGATTACTTTACGCTATTTCTATATGCAATATCACTGGCAGAAAAAAACTGAAGCATTAGCATCTGCCCGTATCCAAGCCTTAACAGCCCGCATTCGTCCTCACTTTTTATTTAATAGCATGAATACCATCGCCAGTTTAATCCGTTTTCAACCCAATAAGGCTGAACAAGCAGTCGTGGATTTTGCTGATTTATTTCGTGCCAGTTTGACATCAACGAAATCTTATGCCACCTTTAAAGAAGAACTTGATTTATGTCAACAATATTTACGCATTGAAGCATTACGACTTGGTGAACGTTTGCAAACCGTTTGGACAATAGAGCAGATACCAGAAGATGCGCTATTACCCCCATTGAGTTTACAACCCTTGTTGGAAAATACGATTTATCATGGCATTCAACCGTTATCTGAAGGTGGAACCGTCAATATCATTGGTCAATTTGATGGTAAATTGATACAAATCATGATAGAAAATCCTTTAGCTAAGATACCATCAAAATCTCAAGGTCATCAGATAGCCCAACAAAATATTCACCAACGTTTACAACTATTTTATGGTCATCTAGCTAAATTAAATGTACAAAGAAATGCTGATACCTATCGTATTACTTTGTACTTTCCTTATGTGACTCGTTATGATGAAAATTCTTATCGTTGATGATGAACCGTTGGCGCGAGAGCGTTTGCGAGCCTTAGTGAATGAGACGGGTATGGGAGAAGTCGTTGGTGAAGCTGGCAATGGTAAAGAAGCTTTACTGATGGTTCGTGCCTGCGACCCGCAGGTAGTTTTGTTAGATACTCGTATGCCGGGCATGGACGGGATAGAAGCGGCTCAGCAACTCGCTTTATTAGATCAACCCCCAGTGCTGATATTTACGACGGCTTATAGTGAACACGCTTTGGAAGCTTTTGAGCATAAGGCAATAGACTATTTGCTAAAACCAATTAGCAAAGAACGTTTAGAGCAAGCATTAAAACGAGCTTATGCTTTTATTCAAGGACAACAACAATCGTTACCACTGGCTACCCCCGCGGCTCGCACTCATATTAGTTATTTCAAACGTGGCGAACTTTGTTTACTTCCCGTCAACCGAATTTATTATTTTTTTGCCCACCAAAAATATATTATTGTCTATTGGGAAGAAGGAGAAGTCTTAATCACAGAAGCATTGAAAGATTTAGAGCAAGAATTTGCTGGACAATTTTTACGCATACATCGTAGCACGTTGATAGCACTCAGACAGATTACCAGTTTGACCAGAGAAAATAATCGTACTTATCTACGACTTAAAGATATTTCAATCCCCTTAGAAGTCAGTAGACGACATGTACAAAAAGTGAAACAAATCTTAAAAGACATGCGTCTTCCTTGTACGATTTAATTAGGAATCGGGAATTGGTAACAAAAATTTTTTTAATCGGTATAAAAATACTATTTCTGTAAAGAACTCATGTTACGCATTCTTTTTCTTGAGGTATTTGTTTAGAACCAGGCTATCTCCTAGTACTCTGTCAAGTTTGTTTTGATGGATGGAGTCCATTGGATTGTTGCCTACGCTCACGCTTTGGACTCCAACAATCCATCAATATAAAGTTGACAGAGTACTAGGGTGTGCAGTTTGAGCTTTTTTGGAGGTGTATTTTTCATGTACTTTTGATGTTCACGATCTCTCCCTCCCCCTAGCCCCCTCCCGCTGGGAGGGGGAACCGCTCAGTGGAATTTTCCTATTATTAGCTAATACCAAAAAATAATAGATAATATAGTCATTTATCGTTTTTGCCAA
>Ga0233403_10000373_pt1 | contig 21227 bp, 15 predicted proteins | sample Na_oxic_1_MG_FD_179866 | JGI IMG/M metagenome (GOLD analysis project Ga0233403, IMG submission 179866) | Seawater microbial communities from Saanich Inlet, British Columbia, Canada - Na_oxic_1_MG | ecosystem: Environmental > Aquatic > Marine > Inlet | place: Canada: British Columbia | collected...
TTTAGCATCAATAAAAACTCCAAATTATGACCGCGTTCAGTACAGATGATTATACTAGATGTTCTTTTTTTTATTAACTAATTGATTTTCATTTTTTTTGAAAAAATAGAGCCTCTTGCAAAACTCCTGAACCAATACGGAAAAACAATCACTTATGACAACTTAATGACTGTAAGTTATTGATTTATAGTTGCACGGTCGGAGTTTTGCAATAAATTTATTAATAAAAAACAATCAGTTAGTATGATAAATGCCATCACATTGAGCGTTATGACCCCAGTTGTTATTGAAAAATAGAAGATCGAGTGATACTTAAAAAACTTTTGCTGATCTGCATAATAGGCAATTGACGCGATGTTTTAAGTACCTGAGCATTTGAAATTGAATATTTTAATTTCAACCAACATTCCGCACACCTTTGTTTTCAAATTTTTATTTGATAAGTTGATCATCGTATGGATTATACTGAACATGGTTACAAGGTTTTTTAAATCCCAAAAATCCGAAACTTTACCGCGCAAGGTATAATCAAATATCACAAAATTTTGGTGAATGCACATAAGTGACTGTTTTTATTGATTCTAAAATTCAATCCAAACAACCGGATATTGATGTTTTTTAGTTATACAGCGTTTTCCGTTTGAATAAACTACACTTCTTAAAGCCGGGATCAACTTTTGACTGACAAAAGATTTCTCATTCCCGACAGCCCGTCCACTTTTTTTTAATGGACAACAGCCCGTCCACTTTTTTCTCATTCCCAACCGGGGGGGTAGTTTATTCAATCGGGAAATGCTATAGATGTTCCGAAAAATAATTTTCAATAGGGCGAATCGATGTGTTTCGCCCGACATCAAATTGTCAATATAACTGAAGGGGATGCTGACTGGCGGAGAATGGCCAGTGTGTCAGCCCTTTGTGAAATTATTTACCAGGTTTTAAAAAAGGTTTTTTAAAATTTATTCCGTTATTGAGTCTATATAATTTTTAAAATTAGCTATAATTTTTTTATATATATAATATATAAAAATAATAATATATACTGTAAAAAATTGAAATTGAGATTCTGAGCGTTAGTTTGGAATTTCAAATTTCAAATAACCAATTCATGAGTCACTAAGTAGAGAAAACCTATGACAAGCCTGAAGCTTGAACCTGATTTAGAAAAGCTTGAACCTGATTTAGAAAAACTTGTTGAGGCGCGTCACCATGATCCCTTTTCTGTGCTAGGCAAACACACGGTTAAAGGACATACCTTGGTGCGTGTTTATATTCCAGATGCCGAAGAAGTTGTTATCGCCGAAGGCAATTTGCCGATGCAACGGATAGAGGGTACTGATATCTTTGAATGGCAGGGCAATGCTAAAATCCCAGAGCGATATCGCTTGATTTGGCGCGATAAAGATCATCGTGAACATATTACTCATGATCCTTATTGTTTTCTGGCTCAAGTGTCAGACTTTGATATGCACTTGTTTAGTGAGGGAAAGCATTGGCACGCTTACCGCTTTTTGGGCTCTCATGTCCATGAAGCGGATGGCATAGGCGGAGTGCGGTTTGCGCTGTGGGCTCCGAATGCGGAGCGAGTGAGTGTTGTTGGTGATTTTAATCGCTGGGATGGTCGCGCTCACCCGATGCGAAATCACGGTAGTAACGGTATTTGGGAATTGTTTATTCCTGATATTGGCCCAGGTAGTCTCTATAAGTATGAGATTCGCAACCTTCAACAAGGTAGTGTGTTCTATAAGTCGGATCCGTATGGACAGCAATTTGAAGTGCGTCCTAAAACAGCCGCTATCGTGACAAATAACCAGCCCTACGCTTGGAATGATGCTCAATGGCTAGAAAAACGTAAGCAGTGGGATTGGTTGCACTCGCCAATGTCCATTTATGAAGTTCATTTAGGCTCTTGGCAACGAGGACCGGAAGGCGAATTGCTTAATTATCGCGAATTAGCGAAACGCTTGGTCGAGTATGTCACGGAGATGGGTTTTAGCCATATTGAATTGATGCCCATTACTGAACATCCTTTTGATGGTTCTTGGGGCTATCAAACGACCGGCTATTATGCACCCACCAGCCGCTATGGTACGCCGGACGATTTGCGCTATTTTGTCGATTATTGTCATCAACACAATATCGGCGTGTTTTTGGACTGGGTGCCGGCCCACTTTCCGAAAGATGCTCATGGTTTGGGCCGTTTTGATGGTACACCTCTTTATGAACATGAAGATCCGAGAAAAGGAGAACATTTAGATTGGTCAACCCTGATTTACAATTACAGCCGTTATGAAGTGAAAAACTTCTTACTTTCCAGTGCGTTATTTTGGTTAGAGGAATGTCATATGGACGGCTTGCGGGTAGATGCAGTGGCATCTATGCTTTATTTGGATTATTCTCGCGAAGAGTGGATTCCTAACGAGCATGGCGGCCGTGAAAACCTCGAAGCCATTGATTTTATGCGTGAACTCAATGCCGTTGCTCATGGAGAACATCCTGGTGTGTTGATGATGGCCGAAGAATCAACCTCTTGGCCTCAAGTCACTCGTCCTACCGAAAGCGGCGGTTTAGGGTTTAGCTTGAAATGGAATATGGGGTGGATGAATGACACGTTGACTTATATGTCCAATTCGCCGGTTCATCGCAAATATCATCAAGACATGCTGACTTTTAGCATGTTGTATGCTTTCACTGAGAACTTTTTGTTACCATTTTCGCATGATGAAGTGGTGCATGGAAAACAATCCATGATCAACAAAATGCCCGGTGATGAATGGCAACGTTTTGCCAATTTGCGTGCTTTGTATACTTATATGTTTACTCATCCGGGCAAAAAGTTGTTGTTTATGGGCACTGAATTTGCTCAAGGTATCGAATGGAATAGTGCCAATATTTTGGATTGGTATGTGCTGGATTATGCTTTTCATAAAGGCATACAAAGGCTTGTGGCGGATTTGAACAAACTCTATCACAATTCTGAAGCATTATATTACTATGAATTTGAATGGCAAGGCTTTGAGTGGATTGATTGTCAAGATGCTGAACAATCGGTGCTGGTTTACCTTCGTAAGAGTGATGAGGATATACTCGTCGTTGCCGTCAATTTAACGCCAGTGCCGCGCCATCATTATCGGATTGGAGTCCCTAAACCTGGCGTTTATGAGGAAATCTTCAATTCAGACGCGGAATGTTATGGCGGTAGCAATGTGGGCAATGGGGCAATGATACTGATGGCTGAAGACAAGCCTTGGATGGAGAGAGCCTATTCGATAGGCATTACGTTGCCACCTTTGGGAGCTATTATCCTCAAGCAGACCGAAGAGGATGAGGAGGAGGAAATCGAAGACGCTGATGTAGAAGAATTGATTGATGATGAGGGTGAGGAAACGGAGAAAACAGTGAAAGATAAGAAGTCCGTTGTCTGACAACGAAATTGACGGGGTTAATAAAACATCGCTCGTTCAGCTAACCGAGCGTGTGAAAAGAAACCAAAGTAGGGTGGGTAGAGCGATAGCGAAACCCACCATTTATCTTATGTCATCATCAAACAATGACAAATTTTAAAGATGCAATTGATACTTATAGTACGGGATCAAGTATCGAAGATTTTTTATCAGAAGAAGGCCTTTTGGCAGAAGTTGAGGCAACCGCTATTAAAAAAGTGCTTGCTTATCAATTTGAACAAGCCATGAAAAATGCCAACATATCTGAAGCTGAAATGGCAAAGCGTATGCAGGTCAATCAGGCATCGGTTGACGTACTTACTAACTGATGTTACGCACTCAGATTCCATAATGTGTCAGAATCAGGATGAAAAGAATTGGAGGATTTTCAGAATAAATACTCAATGGAGGTTCTTGCAAAACCCCAGGTTTCACCTCTTGCTCTTAACATTCAACCCCTACGGGGTTGATATTGTTAAAAGAATAACGGAAGGAGCCTCTTGCTTTCTCCCCAGGTGAAACCTGGGACAACCCCGATAGGGGTTGAATGTTAAGAGCAACTGGTGAAACCTGGGGAAACTTTCAAAAAGAGTTTTGCAAGAGCCTCAATGATTTGAAGTTTTATTCAGTTCATTCTCAAATTCTTGTCATTCTGATTATTCAGACCGACAAATTGGGTGAAAATAATCAGCTTTCATGGATTTCAATTGAACCCCATGAACCGATGTGCATCACATCAGCAATATTGCTCAAAATATCCTGAAAATTCTCAAATTCTGAAAATCCTGATTCAGACAAATGCGAACTGGAGTGCGTAACATCAGTAATTAAGTATTCAAAAAATCCGTTATAAAATATAATCCTTGTCGTTATTGTTTAAGTCACAGCCCGCCGTGACATCATCTGTGTCAAAAGTGTTACATCTCCCCCCTGGTTATGCAACAAAAACGTACTCGAAATGTACTTTCGTTTACTTTAATCTACGACTCTTGTTTGATAAAAAAAAATCGGTTCAAGTTTTTTGAAGACTCAGAATAACTTGAATCTCGACAATTATCGGTATTTTGAATTTTTTTGTTCGTTCTAACGGAGTTATTAACATGGTCAATAAATTAACCATTGGGGTTGTCACACTTTTTGGTTTTCAAACGATGGGAGCTTACGCAGTTTGCGACAGAAACAGAATATTTGGCTCTGAGTCGGCACCGGCGACATCGGAGCTGTTTGGGGTAACGATTTGTAGTGATCGTTATACTGAAGAGGTCACCTATGGGAGTAGCCAGATTGAAAGCCTTATTGATCAACTCGATGAAAGTGAATTAAGACAACGTTTTCCCGGTTTTGATGAACATCAAGACAACGCTTTTTTTCAGGCCAATTTTCGGGGGCTTCCAGTAACGGCTGCTTTTCCCAATCAAGGAAATGAAGGAGAAGGGGCCAGATTGGTCTTTAAAGTCCCTTCATTGGGGATTTGCGAAGAGTGGGGAGAAGGGGAGGCTAAATTTTGTTCAAAACTGAACCAGTCAGGCGGTAGCAGAGAGGCAAACAAGGATAAGTTGAAAGACTACTTGAAAAGCGACGGCGACAAAATCCTGAAGGAATTGGTTAAAGTTTCTTCTGTCGATCCGGTGGCTGGCAATCCCTCTAGTTTGCAGACCGAAATGGCCGAATCGGAGTTTAATTCTGGCACTCAAGAGCGTTATACCGTCTCGTCCAAACCGTCATCTGGTTCTGTTGAACCAAACCACATTGGTATCGGTGCTCGGTTTGGACATTATACGCAGGGTGACAGATCGATTAAAGTTTTTACTTTACCCTTGTCATACAAGGCCAAGTTTGAAGGTGGTAAAGAACTGACTTTCCGTTTACCAATCACATACGCCCAAGTTGAGGACGCGAAAAGTTATCGGGCTATGTTAGGGCTGAGCTACAAAATCCCGATCACCAATAGTTGGGCGTTAAGCCCTTCTATCAGCTATGGTGCGGTTGGTTCCATCGATTTGGGAACGCTTGCCCAACTGACTTCAACTTCGATGACGAGCGATTACTTGCTGATTGACCGACCTAAATTTGCGCTTAGAATGGGCAATATGGTCGGTTACTATACCACCCTGCCCTTGAGTGCTGGGGACTATGATATTGATGTGGATGTCACTAACACTCTGGTGCGTAATGGTTTATCGATGTCCGTTCCACTCGGCAAATTTGCTGGCCATCAGATGAGTGTAGAAACTTTCTTAGTTGACACCCGCTTTTTTGGGGATGAGTTATATGTTGAACAATACAATGAAATTGGCTTTTCCATAGGCCCACAAACTGAGGGAAAAGTCGGTTTTTCTCGCCAAAAATTCGGTTTGGGTGTCAAGTATTTGCATTTCAGCGATGGCCATGCGTTTACTTTGAATTTTGGGTATGAATTTTAAAACGTATTGATTGGCTTTGGCATTCGACCAAAATAATCAATACTTATCGAAATCCGATTTTTTACCCGGATTTTTCCCAAACAGACGTGATAACATACTCTCCTTTTAAAGAGATGTTTCTGTCAGGTTTAGGCCGATTTTTTTCTTACGCCTCTACTTGACAGAGGTACCAATACGTCCTTGCAAATCTTTTTCTATATCTTCTAAAATAGACGAGTCATAACCGGTAGCCCAAGATTCACCAGTATTATCCCGCCACTGAGTTTCCACTTTCAGTTGGGCAGTGTGCCAGCTTCGGCCGATCATTTTGATAATGACTCGACTACGGTATTGTTTTTCGCTGTCATCAGCAAACAGTTGGTTTTTCCAAGAGGTACGAATATAACCACTCACATCGTCTCGTTCTTCAAAGCGATATTTTTTCTTCGACAGCACATCAATCACTCGATGCCAAACCTCTTGATTCTTATTCCGAAATAGTCCATAGTTGTTATGTAAATTAATGGTTTTCCAAGCACCCGTTTCGTCTTCCGCCTCAACAAAGGTTTTTGGCGGCCCGGAAGTAACGCAACTCACCAATAGTAATACACTGATAAAACTCATCATTTTTGTGAATGCCATAACTATTTTCCTTTCTTTGATATAACTGGTATGTCCAAACTAAAGCTTGGACTCCTTTAACATAGGCAATTCACCAAAAAGTAATATACCATAAAGTAGGGGTAATCCCTTGTGGTTACCCCAATCCCTTGTGGTTACCCCAATCCCTTGTGGTTACCCCAATCCCTTGTGGTTACCCCAATCCCTTGCTTAAGCCCTTGGTATTTTATTTTTTGGGAATTGCCATATTTATCTCAGTCAACCTAATGGAGCTAAACCATGCAAAAATCTTACCAAGAGGCGGCCGATCAATTACAAACTTCTGTTGAACAAGCCGTCACAGCACTCCGAGAACAAATGGCGGCTGATGGCCTCAATCTTGACAGCATACCCAAGCAGCCCATGGCGGTTGAAATTGTCTCATTTGTGTTGGCGAAATGCTTAACGGATGAACGGCTCCATTTTAGTTCTTCAGAAGAGCAACCGGCTTATGCCGAAGCGATGAATACCGTCAAAGCAGCCGTCATCCAATACCGTGGTGGCAACTTAGTTCCACCAAAAAAACCCCTAATACATTAAACCGCTTTACTGCACCATCTTATCGCCGTAACACTTCCGGCTACCAGCCTACAAATCAAATATTAGGCGCTGAGTTTTTTATACTTGATTCGATGAGGATTATCGGCATCCGTTCCTAAACGGCGATGACGTTCAGCTTCATAATCGGCATAATTGCCTTCAAACCAGACCACTTTACTGTCACCTTCAAACGCTAAAATATGGGTAGCGATGCGATCTAAAAACCACCGATCATGTGAAATCACCACCGCGCAGCCCGGAAAGGCCAGCAAAGCTTCTTCAACGGCGCGGAGTGTTTCTACGTCTAAATCATTAGTCGGCTCATCCAGCAGTAATAAATTACCGCCGCTTTTGAGTAGCTTGGCTAAATGAACGCGGTTTCGTTCTCCGCCCGATAAGTCCTTGACACGTTTTTGTTGATTAGAACCTTTAAAATTAAATCGGCCGACATAAGCCCGCGAAGAAATTTCGTATTTATCAACGATAATATGATCGAGGCCATCAGAGATCACCTCCCAGACGCTTTTGTCACCTTCCAGATCATCGCGTGATTGATCAACGTAGGCCATTTTGACGGTTGGACCAATTCGTAGTTCTCCCGCCTCCGGTTGTTCTTGTCCGGTTATCATACGAAACAGTGTGGTTTTGCCGGCCCCATTGGGACCAATGACACCAACAATACCGCCTCTTGGCAGCTGAAAGTTCAAGTCTTCTATGAGCATAAGATCACCAAATCCCTTGCGGATTTGGTTCGCTTCTACCACTAAATCGCCTAAACGAGGGCCTGGTGGAATAAAAATCTCTTGAGTGTCATTACGTTTTTCTATGTCTTGGTTAACCAGGTCATCAAAACGGGCGAGACGCGCTTTGCTTTTAGCATGACGGCCTTTCGGATTACTTCGCACCCATTCCAATTCGGCTTTAATCGTGCGTTGCAGAGCCGATTCTTGTTTTTCTTCTTGGGCTAAACGCTTATCCTTTTGTTCCAACCAGGAAGAGTAGTTGCCTTCCCAAGGGATACCATGACCTCGATCCAATTCTAATATCCACCCAGCGACATTATCCAAGAAATAGCGATCATGGGTGACAGCAACGACGGTGCCTTGATAGTCTTGTAAAAACCGCTCTAACCACGCCACGGATTCGGCATCTAAATGGTTAGTCGGTTCATCCAATAACAACATATCGGGGGCCGACAATAATAATCGACACAACGCCACGCGCCGTTTTTCACCGCCTGATAGTTGGGTCACATCAGCATTCCAATCTGGCAAACGCAGTGCATCGGCTGCTATTTCTAATTGCCGATCTAATTCCCAAGCATTTTTGGCATCAATGGCATCTTGCAATTGCCCTTGCTCTTCCAATAACGCATTCATTTCATCATCGCTCATCGGCTCAGCAAACTTCATGCTGATTTCATTAAAGCGATCTAGTATGGCTTTGGTTTCAGCAATACCTTCTTCAACATTGCCGCGGACATCTTTATTAGAATCCAATTGCGGCTCTTGGGACAGATAACCGACACGAATGCCCGGCTGCGGACGCGCTTCACCGTTATACTCGTTATCCAATCCCGCCATGATGCGTAATAAACTGGATTTTCCGGCACCATTTAAACCTAATACGCCGATTTTGGCACCGTGAAAGAAGGATAATGAAATATCTTTGAGAATTTCCCGCTTTGGTGGCACAACTTTGCCAACGCGGTTCATGGTATAAATAAATTGAGCCATATTGATTACGATTAGTAAATTACTTGGAATCCAAAGCTTCAGCTTTGGGTTGGAGTCCAAAGCTTCAGCTTTGGTTGGGAGCCATTAGGATCGATCACCTTTTTCAAATCCTTATACGGTATCATCACCGTAAACGACCCTTCGGCATAGGAGCCTACCGCATAAGGAGCAAAATGGATAATGAGTCCTTGGGGAGACAGTGAAAAGGTACCCAAGTCCTCGTCATTCAAACGGGTGAGGTCACCGTCGATGACCGAACTGGCCTCTTGCTTTCGCAACGAGTCAAGACAGTAATCTGACAGAACTTTACCATAATTGGGCAAAAACAAATCAGCCAGTTTGAGTTCTACCGCCTGATCACCGTTGATTGAGAAATTGTGAGAGCGGTAATAATAATTACCATGAGCACCGCCACTGTAATCAGAGATTTCAGCCAACAGACTGATCAGTTCTTCTGAATAGTATTCAATTGAGAAAACTTCTTTCTGGAACCATCTATGACGAATCCCTTCTTCGATATGATAGGTTCGGCTTTCGGCCATAAAATGGCTCTGGTTTTTCTTGAAAGACTGTTCCACTGCCAGGTTGATTTGTTGCCACGCCAGTGAGAGTGACAGAAAGTCTGGGTAGGCGGCGGAGACTTCTAAACTCTGACCCTGCCGAGTATTTGAGAAGACATACTCAGCCACTTTGGTCAATTTAAACGGCAACCGCTTTTTGCCATTCGGAGTTAACCAGGTGCCCTCAAAGGTTTTTTCTAACGGGGATAGAGTCCCGCGAAAAATGCCGGTGACGCGATTTTTTGGATTATACTCCTTAATTTCAGCGAAGTTGCCAGATAACTGCAACGGAATACCAACCTTATCGTAGTAATAGTGACCGAGAACTTTCTCGCCAGTCACCGATATATCCATTTGTATGGCCAGATTTTTTCCGAGGGTGCCGATATAATAATACCGGCTAGACACATTCTCGTTAGGTTGCCCGAAGGCGTTCATTGAGAAAACCAAGATTCCCAAAAACCAGACTAATGTCTGCCTTAGCGGAAGGTTTAGCATTTGGCTTAACGGCATCAAACTGGGTTTTAATTGCATGAGATAATTCCTTATGAAGATTTGTTGAATTCTGAGGATATAGGTTTAAATTTTTTAACCTATTGATTTTAATTGGTTTAAATAAGTAAAGCGCGTATTTTTAAAATGATTGTTCTGTATAATCAATAAGTTTAGAAAAATTTACCCATGCAAAGTATAAAACAGTACCAGACCAAAAAAATTTTTTCAGAATAAATAACGATAAATTAATAAGTACCGGTTCATATATTTTTCAAAAATAAAATTAATAAAAACAATAGATTACGTCGTAAAAATAGCACAAAACTTATGGACGGGTACTTATCAATAACATAATGGCATAACTTTGTCAAAGTGTCAGTCCGGTAATCAGCAACGCTAATAGCCTCCAAGTGACTGATTATAAAAGATATATTTTTTTATGAATTGGCTGAAAAATGGCTATTTTAGAGCAAAAAAGCCTTCTTACATCATGTAACCAATTGATAATAAAGGCACAACAACAATTATAATTGCTGTCCGGCAATCCTACCAACCATTGGAGGTGATGTAAAAAAAACCATGAGTTACAAAGGAATAAAAGTAAAGGGGCAGCAAACTGACCACAAAAGCTTGGATTTTTCTCGCACTGAAAATTAATAGATAAATATTATACTATACTGGTTTTTTTAAGCATTCGATTTTATGACGACTGACAAAGATTATTGGTAAAATCAATCCGAAAAGGAAAGCCCTTTATTCCTAATGAATCTGTCACAACCCCATTCAACCGCCTCGCTGCCATATCGTAACGGATAACTAACAGAGGTTCAAAGTAGTACAACGGATACTCGAAACAAACGGATAAAAAAAACTTTTAAAAATGAGAGTTTTACCAATTTTATTCGTTCCTAAAATCCGTTGAATTCGCGTATCCGTTGTACTTGGCTACGACACGATATGGCATTGATTCAACCGCCTCGCAGCCCCAATATAACCTCAAAAAAAAGTTAGAATGATGGCTGTTCAATATGAAATAGATTACTATTCTGATTCAATTTGGGTTAGTGATTTCATTAGAGCTGTCAGAAAGAAAACCTCCCTAATCCCCAATGCCTCCAAGAATAATGGTCAATTTGAAATCAAACGATTTACCACCTAAGGCAACTCGCAAAAAATAATCTACCAGGGCAACCATAACGGATTGGGGGCAACCATAAAGGATTGCCCCTACGGTCATTAATGGTTCGTAGGGGTAATCCCTTGTGGTTACCCCTGATGGTATTTTATTTTTGGCGAGTTACCTAAAGCCGCTCAGCCCCAAAAAACGATTACAAGCCGACTACAAACCGGCAGCCTATCTTTTGGTATTGTTCCTAACCTTCTAATATCTCCGGGGGAACTGCCCCTTTTGCAAAGGGGTGGGGGATTTCTTTCGGACAAGTCTATTGGCTTATTTATTTTTCAATAAATAAATCAATCTGTTGCGTATAATCAGTATAATGTTCCACCAGAAAAGTAAAAAGGATCACGAATCAAGTTAACTATTCGATTTGTTGTCTAAATCAAAAGATTTTAGTTGAACACCTAAAAATGTGAAAATTGATATTTCAAAAACTTCAATTGACTCTAACAAAATTGGAGATTTCATTGAAACTTTAATCACCTATTGAATAGTCAAATTTCAATGACATATGAGGCTCTTGCAAAACTCTTTTTCAGCCCAAGGTTTTGATTCAAAAAACTTTGGCCTGAAAGCCATTTTAGAAAAACAATAACTTACGACCGCATAATGACTGTAAGTTATTGATTTATAGTTGCACGGACGGAGTTTTTCAAGTCCCTCATATTTTAAATAATTTTTAAAATTAAATCTGTTAAGCTTGAGATTCACAAATTTTATGGACTACCTAAAAATGGCAATGACTTTCATTTTTATTCGATTAATCAATTAGTTAATGCTGTTAATCGATCACCTTATGATGAATAAAAATAAAACGGAAGAATTGAAAATTCTTAAATAACTAAATTCAATGTGTTAAGCTAAATAATCAACCTTGGTGCCATTTTTAATTATTTAAAATTAATTCATTGGAATTTCATTCATCATAAGCTGATTAAAATTTCCCATTTTTTTAGATTCAATTTCATGCGAGATGTTCAAATTTGTTGAATAACAACTTGAACATCGACAATTAATTTTTCAAAATGTTTTGTGCTATTTTCAGGTAGTATTTGATTTTAGGGTGTACCGGTCTAAAACCCCAAAATTATTGACCAATAGCAAAGCTCAAACTTGACCGCGCAAAGCATATTTTAAATGAAATTGGACATTTCCAATTTCTAATTTCTATTCAAGCTTTGGAGTTTAGCAAGTTCCTCTTGAGATAATTTTGGCTATCCCGTCACCTTGACAAAAGGTTTCAATGTGGCTATGTGCAAGCAATGGTTGCCCCACAAGTCACCAAAGACTGTGACAGACAAAATTCAAACAAAAACAGATTAAAAAGAAGGTTTTCAAAATGGCTCAACTATTTGGGAATTTTAGTGAGGAACCCATTAGCAGTGAGGAATACTTAATACTTGGATTTTCGCCGAGTTCCATCCCACTCAAACAGCGTTGGCGAAACAATGGGCTGTCGGCCGATTTTCTGGGCGACTACTTGACCACTTTTTTTCCGGCTACCGATACTCATTCAAATACCATTGACCGATCGGCTGAAATAAAAAGTGCTGTGGGCTATATTGCTAACGAATTGTTAGAAAACGCTATGAAGTTTAATGACGAAGCCTCACAATATCCTATTAGCATTCAACTCCAGTTGCACAGTGATCGCATTGTGTTTCGTGTGACTAACAGTATTCCTTCCCAACTGGTAGAAAAGTTTCAGGCTTACATCCAGAATTTGATTAATGAAGATCCACAAGAAATGTATATTGAGCAGTTGGAACGTAATGCCGAAGATGACTCAAATTCCAGTTCTGGGTTAGGCTTGTTGACAATGATAAATGATTATATGGCCTTGCTCGGTTGGAAGTTTGATACTGTCAAAACAGAGCCAGATGTGATTGCGGTAACCACTATGGTACAACTCACTGTATAATTACCGTTTTCAGTTAAAAGTAGAATTCAAAGTTATTGATTTTATTGATAACTTGAAAGTTGAAACTTGAAACTGAACAGGAGTTTGATAGCAATGGAAATTAAGACTAAAGATTATCACGTCAACTACGATAGTGAAACTACGACCCTTCTTTGCAAGGGATCACTACGGTTAAGTGGGATGGATGAATACGCGCCTATCGTGCAGATTTTTAATCAAGTGGCAGATCTCGAACCATCTGAGCTTAAATTTAATCTTAAGGGACTGGAATTTCTCAACAGTTCTGGTATTAATGTACTGTCCAAGTTTGTGATTAAGATCCGTCAGAAAAAACATGTCTCGATGATAGTGCAAGGATCGCAACAGATTCCTTGGCAGGGCAAGTCATTAAAGAATTTAAAACGATTAATGCCAACTTTAAAGTTGGAATGGGAATAAGCTTTGGGGAAGCATGATTATCATGCCGACAAAAACACCTACAACTGAAGAACTCCTTTTGGAAAACGAGCGTCTGCGTCAAAAATTGGGCATTCTCAAAAGGGAAAAAGCGGATTTAGAAATCTTGTTGGATACCACGACTGAACATGCTGATGCGATTGAAGATGAATTGTTCGTGGCTCGAGAAGTGGCCGAGGAAGCTACACGGGCTAAATCGGAATTTCTCGCCAACATGAGCCACGAAATCCGCACGCCTCTGAATGGGATCATCGGTATGACCAGCTTGTTGGAGGATACCGAGATTACAAGGGAACAGCAGGATTACGTTAATACCATTCGGACAAGTGGCGAAGTCCTACTGACCCTTATCAACGATATTCTCGATTTCTCTAAAATCGAGGCTGGCAAGCTAGAGTTAGAAAATAAGCCCTTTGATCTACGTGTGTGTGTAGAAGAATCTCTTGATTTGTTAGCTTCTCATGTAGCCCAAAAGGGACTGAATATTGCCTATCTGATAGCGGAGAATATCCCCAATATCGTGGTAGGCGATGTGACCCGGCTACGTCAAATTTTGATCAACTTAGTCAGTAATGCGGTCAAATTCACACCACAAGGAGAAATACTCGTTGAAGTCACTGTTCACAAAATGACCCAAGGTGCCCAAAAGGGAGAAAGCGAACACCGCAACGAGACCGCACGGCCTGATGAGTCCTTTGAGAATGGAAAACAATCATTTTCTGCCGTTAAAAAAGGGAACTTATCCACTTTTCCGGCTGAAAAAGGGGAGCCAAAACACGTTTATGAATATGAACTACATTTTTCAGTTAAAGACACTGGGATTGGCATTCCCACTGACCGACTCAATCATATATTTCAATCATTTAGCCAAGTTGATACTTCAACGACTCGCAAATACGGAGGCACCGGGCTAGGACTTGCCATTTGTCAACGTCTGTGTGAACTCATGGGCGGCCGAATTTGGGCAGAGAGTGTTGCCGATAAGGGTTCTACTTTTTATTTTAACATTGTCACTGAAGGAAAACCAACTCAGCAGTATACCTATCTGTACCACAACCAACCACTCCTGCTTGGCAAACGCTTGTTGATTTTGAGCGATAATTTGACCAATCGCAATATTTTGCTGAAGCAGGCTAATATATGGGGAATGGTAACCCAAACAGTTGTCAGCATGATTGAGGTTTTCGCTTATTTACGCCAAGGTACACGATGGGACTTTGCCATCTTGGAAACACAGTCATCAGTACCGGAAAAGGTCACTTTGTTAGAAAAACTCCACAATTCCCATAATCCTCCGTTGCCATTGATTTTGCTGGCACCTATATGCCAGCCGCGCAGCGATAAACAACCCGTGGCAGCTTGCCTTTCAAAACCCATTAAACCGGCCAAACTCTACGAGGTTTTGACTGACATTGAAAAAACACCAACACCAACACTTGCGAAAGTGGCTATTCATCAATCCGGCGAAGATAAATCAACCCATCGAGAAAAACGGCGAATATTGTTGGCAGAAGACAACATGATCAATCAAAAAGTCACAAAGCTACTTCTCAAACAGATCGGTTATAATGCTGATATCGTCTGCAATGGGTTTGAAGTCCTAGAAGCCTTGCAACGCCAAACTTATGATGTCATCTTGATGGATATCCAAATGCCAAAGATGGACGGACTGGCGGCGACACGCCATATTATCGAACAATGGCCAGCGGCACAGCGTCCTTGGATTATCGCTCTCACTGCCAATGCGATGAAAGGTGATCGAGAAATCTGTTTGGCGGCTGGAATGAATGATTATATGAGTAAACCACTACGCAAGGAATATCTGGCCAATGCACTTTCTCGCGCTTGGTTAATGGTTAATGGTTAATGGTTAATGGTTATAATGGTTAATGGTTTTGTTTATAACGGTGTTTGGTGAATGACTTGGTCAAAAAATGTCTTTTTTAACAAATAAATAATAATTCCGAACGCCTATGACCATTAACCATTAAAAAGATTACACTGTTCAAAAGCCGCTAAGGCTTTTGGATAGGTGGCAATCGCTTCAGTTTTGTTGCCATCGCTGGCTGCCGACCACATTCGGTTGAGCAAACGTTCCCCTTGGGCAACGGCAACTACCAATTCTACGTGGTATTGGCTCCGCGAACCAATCAGTGCCGCTGCAAAGGGCAATACATAACTCTCAAGCAAACGGTTTACTCGCGTTGCTATCCCAGCCTCATCAAGATCATTCATCTGAGAACCCAGTGTTTGCATTTCAGCGAGTAATTGTTGCAACAAGTTCATGACACTTGGGCTGGCTCGGAGAGAAGCCGTATTGAGACGGTTCCGTTGCCGTATTTGGGGCCAACGTAGCAAAAGCAGCCCAATCACTGCTAATAGCACCGCTCCCCCATAAATCGGGAGCATATCTGACCAAGTGGTACCCAAGGTTGGCAACTTAGCGGCACTGATTAAGGCTATAACGATGCCTACTATAAACAGCAATGAACCCATGACACGCATCTTTAACCCCCACCAGTTGATTGTAGAATCCCATAAATCGCATGGCCCACGCCCATAATGGCCTCCCCAATGATCAAACCGGCCGCCAACGGAACCACCTTATTTTCTGAGAAGGCTTCTCCCTTCCGATTGACAATGGAGATTTGTGCCAAGCAACCGAGTCCATAACCCAAAATAATTGAAAAAGGCAGATACATCGCAAGGCCCACTAAAACCCCTAAGCCTGACACCGGTGCGGCACCAAGCAAAGCACCGATAATGCCGCCCAAGACAAACTTATCTATCGGCACCGTATGATTTTGGGTAGCCTCAATAACACTGGTCAACACCGCCGCTTGAGGTGCTGGCAGGGACGTGCCAGGACCAAAACCATTTTGACCATCAGCACCACTACTCCAAAGCACATAAATAACGGCAAAAGCGATAATAACCCCTAACCATGAAATGCTTAACTGAACCAGTTGCTGCAATAACGGACGACTACCAACCAAAAAACCGGTTTTGAGATCTTGCATCATATCAGAACTTTGACCGATACCCACCGCAACGGCAACCGTCACAATGATAGCAGCAACCAGGTTGCCATTGAGTATCACCATCATTATGGTGACTGAAATCAGTGCGATTCCAGAAATCGGCGAAATATCAGTTAATCCGGTACACTGCGCGACAATCAGCCCCGCCAATCCTAACCATAAACTGCCAAGCACGGCAACCATAAGGGCTTGACTAACAGACACGCCCGGCGTACTGAATGCAGCGACAAAAAAGAATATAATAGCAGCCCCACCACCGACTAATAGCACCCAAAATGGTAATTCATCGTGGCCAGTCATACTGTGACTGGCCATGCGCGAGGCAGCGGCAAGGGCATAAAGAGCACTTTTAATCGCCGGAAAATTGACCACGACTTCCATAAAGGCAGCACCAATCAGAATACCAATACCCAAGGGGCGCAATATCTCTCCATAAATAAAATCCACCAATGCCGCACCTTGGAGTTCGGCCGGTATCCAGCCGACCGAGACGGAAACCGGAGAAACGATCCACCATGCTAAAATTCCGCCAAAAAAGAACGGCAAACCGGCCCTGCCCGACAATAAGCCCGCCGCAAAATTCATGGTTGACAAATACAGGGCCGGTGCAATATAATCTGGAAGCAAGCCAAAACTCAAGTTAAGCTCTTCTGCCTCCAACAAACCCGGTTGTTCGAGCCAGCCGGAAATCATTAACAATTTCCAACTGGCACTGATCAAAAAACCGATGCCCAGTAGCCTCGCTTTATCAGTGCCAGCCGCACCTGAGCGGATAATGGTAGCCACTGCTACCCCAGTAGGAAAACGCAGACGTTCTAACTCAATCAACTGTTTACGTAACGGAATAATCGCTACTACACCCAGAATGGCACCCCCTATACCGGCTATCAGCAGCTGCCAGAAAGGAATCGTAATGGGCATGGTAGCACTGAGCAAAAACAGTGCTGGTAGAACAAACACCACGCCGGTGCCAGCAGAGTTAATGCCAGAAGCGATAGTTTGGTTAATATTGTTCTCAACCATAGTGCCTCGACCATAAATGCCACGCAAAAAGACATAACCAAGAATAGCTGCAATAGTAGAACCACCCAAAGAAAAGCCCAGTTTGAGAGCCATGTAAGCAAAAGCAATATTAAGAATAACACCTTGAACTAAGCCCAATAGCACCGCCGCGACAGTCAATTCTCGATAATGACCACGAGTACCAAACACGTAAAATGCCCCCTTGTTTTATGACTAAAAAATTAAATTATCACTCACTGAACCGAAAAATATTACTATTATTATAAAAATCAATAGTTTATAAATTATTGTTGTGTCCAGAGAATAATTTCAATAAAATGACCTCAAGCCTTATAAAAATTGGAAAGTTTTTTTAATTTTGGAAGTAGCTGATTCATCAATCAATTTCTCTCCTGAATAAAGCTATCAATATGAACCTTTCCCAATTTTTTTCGGAGGTATAATAAATACCAGAGCATCAATTAATCCTGATTATAACGGATTTAGGGGGGTTAATAATTTCAACGGGAGTTGTATATCGTTATAAGGTGAGTTTCGAGCATTTTTTAACACAGATCACAGTTAACTGCTAAAACAGCCTTCCTAAAATCTGTTACAATCAAAATTAATAAAATATTTCAAAAACTTTTTCAAATAAATGAGTTTTCAAATTCATAAAATTTCCTAAAATAGAAGCGACAATGCTTGTATTTTACACCGTCACAAATATTTTTTAGCAAGTATCTGACTTTTTACCCGATAATCAAGTTTCTATGGTTATACTATATTCGCTGCCAGAATTATCAAATAAATAAATCCGGTTTTTCAAAAATAGGATTCTAGTGCCAATTTATACCGGTGTACAGTGCCTGAGCCATGCGATTCAGCAGCGCAATCAGATGACTTTTTCCCAAAATGATCCAGAAAAGTAAGTTCTATCTGGTAAAAAAATCCTGAATTTGTTCCAAGTTCCTAAAGTTTTTGATTACCCCAACACAACACAACCGGAGACTTAACATGACGACGCAGATATTCGGTGATTTTATTGAGGAATGGGACAACGATGCGGAATACTTGAAAGTAAGTTTTTCACCATTTTCAGCTTCACTCAAGCAACGTTGGCAAACTAATGGGTTATCGGCGGATTTTATAGGGGATTACTTGCAGACTTTTTTTGTTGGCAAACCCAAAAATCCAAGCGGCATCAATACCCCAATCCCAGCACGGAGTAAAAACGCGGTTAAGTACATCGCCAATGAATTGTTGGAAAATGCGATGAAATTTAGTGATCAAGTATCGTTTTCCCCGACGAAGATTGCGTTGTATCTGTATAATAATCAATTAATATTTTACGTCACTAATAGCATTAATCCCTCAAACGTTGACAATTTTCAAGCAGTTCTTCGGGAATTAACGCACGAAGATCCACATGATTTGTATTTTCACCGTATGGAAGCCAATGCCAGCGACGAAAACAATACCTATTCTGGATTGGGATTTCTCAGCATGATATGCGATTACTCAGCTAAATTGGGCTGGAAGTTTGAAACTATCAACCAAACCTCAGTGCCCATCATCACCGTAACAACCATGGTGAGTTTGAACATATAATATTCCAGGTTCAGTTAGTTTTGAAAAATCCGATTTTTTGAAAATATGATTTATAAAAATTGACCCTTTTTCACCCCCTCTCTAAGGAATGGTGACGATTTCAGTTGAACATGATAAATGGGCGAAAGAAAGTATTATTTCAGGAATGGGCGAGCGATTTGCCGAAATTCCAACTCTTACCAACAGTATTTCTCTAGGAGAAAAATACATGGAAATAAAAACTGACGATTACCATATCACATACCAACCAGACTCTGCCTCTGTCATTTGTAAAGGTTCGTTACTCCTTTCCAGCGCGGAAGAATATATGCCTATTCTGCAATTATTGAATGGTGCCGCTGAACAGCATAATACGTTAACTTTGGATGTCAAGGAATTAGAATTTCTAAACAGTTCCGGCATCAACATGTTTACCAAGTTTGTGATCAATGTGCGTAAAAAACCCGATTTGGAAATGACAGCGCGGGGATATCAGGAAATTCCTTGGCAAGTGAGGTTTTTGAAAAACTTACAGCGTTTATTGCCGACTTTGGAGCTTGAATTAGAATAACTTGATAAAAGATGAGCAAACGGTAAACGACAAGGATTGCATTTTATAACGGATTGAATCAACAGATGATAGGAATAGAATCCTAAAATACGTCTGTCTCGATCCAATCCGTTATAAAATACCATCCTTGTCGTTAAAAATTAGCCACAATCCAATCCATCATACCATTTTTCCATCACACCGCCTATTTCATACATAATGTTTATGCTCCTTGCGACGATTTCCTGCCCGTTGCGTAATCACCCCCTTTACTGCCTCTAAGCTGGGAATTTCTATCGTCGGATACTGATCATTTAATGGCTTCAAAAAATACTGCTTATCGTCAATCACCAATTGCCGAAAAATATACTCTTCTTCATATACCGCAAACACATAAGAGCCATTTTGAATCGTCCCATCAGGCTCAATAATAATAATATGCCCTTCCCTAAATTCAGGCACCATACTGTCTCCCAAAACCTGAAGGGCAAATGGTTCATCTCCACACTCAGACATTTTTTTTAGACCTCAGCAAATATTTAAATTATCAATTATAGCATTTAAAAAATGTCTGAATCAAACAATTCATTTTAATCATGTCATTATTCAAACAATCAAAATTTATTATAATCGGAGTTATCCTGTTAAACTTGAATGCAGCCAGTCTACCGGCGGAAACTTCTCCGATCAAGCCCGATGAAGTCGTGATTTTATTTCCCACTATCGGTTATCCGATGAATGATGAAATGTGGGCACTACACATTCACGGTTGGATTTATGAGCCGCAATCGGAAGGTACGACATTCATGCGCCGACTGCTTGGTTTACAAGATCAGGACAACGGTGAGGAGTCACTTTTTCAGGAAAGAGCAGCGGCTTTTTTTGTCGATAATGAGAGAGGCAAGCGAATCACGCTCCGTTTGGGCGAAAAACGTATTAGACTGAACAACAAATCCTCAAAAAATGGGCATTTTTCAGAAATATTACCAATACCCGCCGCCGAGATTGACACGTTGCGGCATTCGGCAACTGATTTTATTTCTGTTCAAGCTGTCACTCGTGCCAACGATTCGCGCCGCTTTGAAGGTAAAATTAAACTGCTTGATAAAGAAGGGCTTTCGGTTATATCTGATATTGATGATACGATTAAAATCAGTGAAGTCCGTGATAAACGCGCTTTATTGGCAAATACCTTTATGCGTCCGTTTCAACCGGTGCCTAATATGGCTGATTTCTACAACAGCTTGGCTGAACAACAAGAAAATGTGACATTTCACTATGTCTCCGCCAGCCCTTGGCAACTTTACCAGCCGTTGCACCATTTTATGACTACCAATGGTTTTCCGGCGGGGAGTTTTCATTTGCGCCCGTTTCGCTGGAAAGACAGCAGCTTTTTCAAATTCTTCAAATCGTCATACCAGCATAAAATAACAACCATTCAATCCTTGATAACTTGTTGCGTTGGGCGGCGTGTTATATTGATAGGAGATTCCGGAGAATATGATCCAGAAATTTATGCCGAAATTGCCCGTCAATATCCCGAACAAGTCATACGCATTCTCATCCGAGATGTGACTGAAGAAGGAGAACAAGCAACGCGCTATCAACAAACTTTCAAAGGGTTACCTAAATCGCTTTGGAGCGTTATAGT
>Ga0233403_10000374_pt1 | contig 21211 bp, 15 predicted proteins | sample Na_oxic_1_MG_FD_179866 | JGI IMG/M metagenome (GOLD analysis project Ga0233403, IMG submission 179866) | Seawater microbial communities from Saanich Inlet, British Columbia, Canada - Na_oxic_1_MG | ecosystem: Environmental > Aquatic > Marine > Inlet | place: Canada: British Columbia | collected...
TATTAATTTCGCGCAATTCTGCTAACAGTTCCGCCATTGTCGGTTTAGAACTATTCGATACGGATGGCCCTTTTGGGTTGTCAAGTGGTTGTATGGTAATTTGCACTTGAACATGCTCCGGTAAATTAAGCGGTGCCAGAGGGCGCAAAATACCATTTTCATAGATGGCAGTCACTGGATTGTTCATGGTAATAACTCCTAAATGATATAATTGAGCACTTTGATTTGAAAATCCACAACGAATACCAAAGGGCTACCTTCGTTTATTTGTTGTGAGCTTTTCAAATCAAGTACTCCTTTGTTAGTGATGGGTGTAGTGAAGTTTCATTCAGCCTACGCTTGCTAGGGTTTGTAATGATGTCGACAACCAATAATTTTGATATTATCATCTATCACTTCATAAACAAGCCGATGTTCACTAGTGATATGTCGTGACCAACAACCTTCCAAATGATATTTTAAAGGTTCGGGCTTACCTATTCCATCAAAAGGGTCTCTTTTAATGGCACTGATAAGTTGATTAATTTTCTTTAATATCTTCTTATCAGTTGTTTGCCAGTACAGGTAATCTTCCCACGATTCCTCAGTAAAAAAAGGTGCATTTATTCAATTAGCTCCCGTTCAAAAACCTCACCAGCACGCGCTTTTCTCAGGGAATTTAAAAGCCTTTCGGCATTGTAAGGATTTGATAACAAATAGTTGGTTTCTGTCCACGAGTTGTAATCATCAAGTGCTAGAATAACAACGTTGTGGTGATTTTCTCGATTAACAATATAAGGCTCATGGTTTTGGTAGACTTGTTCACAAATCGTCTCCAAATTTTGTTGAGCTATTTTCGCTGAAATGACTTGCATAATTTTCTCTCGTGAAAAAGCGACGTTAAAAATTTAATGGTTAAGAATAATGTCCTTTCAATGAAAAATCAACTGAGCAAGCGTCGCCACCTTTCAAAGTTCCTTATGTTTCACATAAGACTATTCACGTTTTACACCTTCGGTGTTAGGAATTTACGTTGGTGTGCCAACCCCGAAGGGGTTAAATGTGAATAGCCACCGATGAAATCGGTGGAACGTAATCGGTGGAACGTAATCGGTGGAACGTATTATACCATTGTGAAATGGTGGGATCGAAACGGCTTTGCATACCATACCTGACTGAATGCTATAACCGAGTACTTTGATGTTAAAATCCACAACGAATAGCAAAGGACTACCTTTGTTTTTATGAGCTTTTCAAATCTAAGTACTCTTATTTTCTTCTCTGAAGGAAAATCTATGAACTTATGCCACCGCAAATTCAGTCAAAGTTCGCGTTTGGGGATGATGAAAGGCTAAAACAATTTCTTCTTTCGGTACACCGGCTTTTAGTAAATCATTGGTAATCCCGTTTTCCGTCCAATCTTGTTCAATCCAAATTTTGTCACCTTTTAAACGAAGATGTAGCGTGGTTCCATGAACACGGTGTGGTTCCCAACCAACTTGTAGCCAAAGGTATTGATCGCGTTCTTCATCAAAACTTAGGAGTGTTTCCATTTCTTCGCGACACTGGCTCGCCACGATTCCAGCATGTTTAATTAATAAGCTTTTGATTAAACTGCGATATTTGGTAATTTTGTCCATTTCATAATGTCCTCGGTTTCAAGATTCACTATCAGCAAAGGTATTTGAAATTTTTGAATAATCAATTGGTAAGCTTTCTGATTAAACAAATCTTCATAAACTCTGCTACTAATAGCAATATACAGTTGACGTTCAGGTGTTGTAACTTCTAAAAAACTTTTATAAATCTCAAATTGTCCTAATGCCACTTTCAAATCCGTCAGTGGTGAAGGATTGATAAAACTTTTGACTTCTACTACAATTTTACAACTTTCCTTTTCAGCTGCAAAAATAAATTCAGCACCTAAATCAGCATAAGCCGTCACTTCTTCAAACTTGATAGTATACGGATCATGCGTAATTTTCCACCCATCTTTGATGAGGGCATTTTTAACGGCATCATGGATAATATCTTTGGCTGGCATCTTAAAAACCTATTAATTATTTAGGAAAAGTACCACGAATATTATAATCGGGTACCACGAATTTTAAAATCCACAACGAATACCAAAGGACTACCTTCGTTTATTCGTTGTGAGCTTTTCAGATTTATTATACCTTTTAATACGCTTCGCTTTTTTATGTTCTTTTTAGTCCACGTTCAATCTGAGCTAGAATAGAACTTTGGGAAATTCTTCGATAAATTACTATAATTAGCAAAGGTATAACAATATTGAACCAAGTACCATTTTCAAAGATAATCACACTAATATAAAATAATCCTCCGATCATGATAAAAATATTACTCCACCCTAAAACTTTCCACCATAACCCAAACGAAAAATAAGAAAACAAAGTAGTAATCATAATAAAAACTATTGCTATAGCTAACCACATCCATATTGCAACCGGCTTGATAATCATACTTTGTAATAACGAATAGATGGCATTAATAATAACCATAGCACCCGGCATTTCACCTATTGGGGTAGAATGAACATCGCTTTCTCTACCCCAACCATAACTACCACCAATAATAACAATACTATCTTTGAGTTTTTCTAAGCTTGCTTGAGATGGTAATTCTGCATAAGGTTGAGCCGAAAGAATCGTTAAGATTGGAACATCATTATTGTCAGATACAATATGCGGGTATTTTGGTGGTATTTTATCGTTTGACCAAGGTATACGGAACATAACCCGTTGTTGAATACTCAGAGGATTTGTACTCATGGTCAAACCACAAAAATTTACTGATGCAGGTAAGGAAACACTATTACCATCACAGTTTTGAGGTTGGAATTGGCGTAACGCTTTTTGTATATCCTCAGTACACCCTCGAATCATACCCATTACTAACAGTTCAATTGAAGGAGTTATTCCCGGTTGTTCATTTTTACAAGTCGGTTCCCATAACCTCCAACGTCTCATTATGCCATTAGAGATAGTAAATTGTGCTGATCCCCACTGTAAATAAGGATATGATTGTGCAACTACCTCCTCTAAAAAACCAATACGCGGCTTTGCAGGAACAGAAGACGGTTTTGCAAGAACAAAATCAGAAGCCAACTGACTAAAAGCACGAACCAGAATAATAGGTGAACAAGCTAACTGATTTTCTTTACATAAAGTGACATGATGAGTTAAATATTCTTTTAATTCCAAATCATCTGGTGTTGATTCTCCTATTGATTGACTCACATCAATATCCACAACTATCAAACGTGCTTCAGCTTGCACTACTGCATCAATTAGATTTTTTAGTTTATTTCTTGGGGTATATGCAGGTTCACCCCAATTCAGGTGAGTTTCGTTATCAATGTCTAAAAATACAAAAGGTGGGATATTTTCTTTTTTAGGTGGAATTATTTTACTATGAACATTCATCAAAAAATCTATAGTGGTATCTTCCAACTCCATAAAACTAGATATATATGGAGTAAGAACTATTATCAAGCTCAATAAACTTAAACCAATGAACTGATTAATAACCAATCTACGGTAAAAAGATTTGGTTTGCCAAAATTCTTTAAAACGTAAACGAGAAAAGAGAAAATATACCACTATCGTTAAAAGAGTAACATTGATAGCTAATATGCCTAATGTTATTAATAAATCTATTTCAAAAATAGAGCTTATAGAAAAAATAAAGGCTAATAAATATGTTCTAAGAAGATCATTGTTATAAGCAAAAACTAAAATTACCCAAACCAAAATAAAAGTGATTATAAGAAAAATAATCTTTAATAAACGTTGCCAATCAATTTTTTGTACAAATTTGAAGGTTTTTGATATAGTGATATTTAAGTCAATAACAAAAGGCTTACACCAATTAACTACCTTATAAATCAAATTAAACAAAGGTTGCCAAGAAATTTTAGAAATCGGCATTCTAGCAATTTTTGCTGCTTTAACTGACAATATATTTTCCATAAACGTCAGAAACACATAATCCCGCAAACTATTTTTCGGGGCTTGCTTTTTCCATTTAGATGATAGCCATTGTTTTAAATTAGAAAATTTTGGTAAATATGCAATTTCTAGTTGAAAATCAGATATAGGTTTCTTTGATGCTTCATCCAATAATGTTTTTAAAGCAGCGCGTATCTTATTTTCTTGAGGCAACGGTAAATCTTTTATCAATTGCTCGCGTAACCAATTAGGCATATATCCATACCGAAACCAGGGCAACCGTGCAAGTTTAGTAAGCCTATCGTTAGTCAACAGTTGCTTGCCATCAGTTGCTTTGAGGTTATAGCCTAAATAAAGTGTTAACTGCCAACGTATTTCTGGATACACGGCACACGCACTGAACCAGTAATAACCGTCTTTTCCCAAAAAATCACGGACTTGTTTTAGTAATTTGGTGACTTTAGCGCGAGCCGGGGCATGGCGTTCTAACCACCATTGGGAGAAATCATTGAAATCGGCTGGAAATGCGGGGAAATTTTCCGTCGCTTTCTTTGGATGGGGAGTGTCAGGTTGCCATTGCTCCGCCTTAATCTGTTCTGCCAGTGTCGTTAAGCCGGTTTCATTCGCCGGCATTACCAGAAAATTCGCCTTTTCCAATAATTTTTTATACCCCCATTGTTCCGGTTGTCCTAAAGTCAAAAGAGTTTTTTGGCTCCACACCGAAAATTGCTCAATCCAAGACACAATATCGCCGGTAATCGGATCAATAAAACCATTGCCATCCGCAAAAATCAGTAACCGATGAGCCGGATAATTATCACTGAGTTCGGTTAGCAACAACGGTGGCAGTTCATCGTTTTGTGGATAACAGTGGCGTGGCTCACCATCAAAATAATAACGGGCAACAAATACGCCTTGGGCAATGAGTTGATTGACTAAGGCATCAATTAAATGGCTATGATGATCCTTAAAAGTGGTTCTATCTATTAAGACTAAATACTCCGGAATCGTTTTTTTGATGCCCGTCACCGGCGTAAACCAACCGCCGGCTTTAACCGTGCGTTTTATCGTCGCTTTTAAATCAAGTAAATCGGTAGCAATGGGCGTGTGTTTACGCAACTGTTGGGCAACCCGCGCCAAACCCACCGATTGAAAAATACCTTCATTGATATCTTTGGCAAAAAATTGTTTTATACTTGGAATTTGTGAGGTGCTTTTCCTAGTTAAATAAGGTTGCGCTTTGTATCGCTGCCATAAATACCATAGCAACCAGCCAAATGGTAGCGATAACAATATACCCCATTGCCACCATGTCAAATCTTTATAAAATTGGGTTACTATAGAATTTATATTATCTGTCGGTTTGGTGTCATCGAATAAATCCGGATTTGGCTCCGTAGATATTGTTGACGGTGAGCCTTCGGAATCTATTGGAGTTGGCGTTATTTGTGGTGATGCTATTTCCGGGGTTTGGTTAAAATTGCCAATTTCTTGAAAATCCAACAAGCTATTAAAAACAGATATTAAGAGAAATACTAGCAATGCGAAAATAAGAAACCACTTTAAATTTTTAATCGCTTGCTTGATATCCTGCCACACAGATTGTAAAAAAGTGAGTGGCGTTTTTTCCGGCTTTACGCTTGCAACTCGATTTACCCAATCAGAAAAATGGCGAGCAAAATCCTCTTGTTCCTTGGGCGAGTGACACAGTATGGGCATTAACAGCGTTTTCATTGCGGTTAATTGAGACGGGAGTTTGCCCTGCGCCGCTAATGCCACTATCAAATCTTGGGCAATAAAAAATTCGGGCATGCTAATATCATAGCCGGCTAGACGCAAGCCCTCTATAAAAAGCGCGAGTTCGCCGTTATCTAAAATGTCGATGGTGTTCATGGTTGGTTTTTCTTCTTAATCCAGTCTTTGAAGCAGATGATGGTGGTGCGTAGGACGCACCCGGCACTCCAATGCTCATTAAGTTAAGGGCAGACACACAGGTCTGCCCCTACAAAACCCCACATATTTGAACGGTTGTAGGGGCGAACCTGCGTGTTCGCCCTTCTTAGATAATTGTTGCACATGGCGGTTCAAAATGGAGTGCTAAGGCTTCCCGTAAATTTTCTAATGCCTCCGGTTTAGTTTGTCCTTGACTGGCAACATCGACTTCTAAACATTGTGCAATAATCCAATCGTTTTCTTGCCAAAATCTGACTGTAAAACGCTGTGTTTCAGTTTTGTGGCTCATTATGGTTTATTCCTAATTGTTGTTATAAGCAAAGTCAAAATGTAGGGTGGGCAGTCTTTTTTGCCCACCATTAAACTTAGGTGGTGGGCAATAAAAAGACATTGCCCACCCTACATAATACGTTTTTATTTTTAGGTGGTGGGCAATAAAAAGACATTGCCCACCCTACATAATACGTTTTTATTTTTAGGTGGTGGGCAATAAAAAGACATTGCCCACCCTACATAATACGTTTTTATTTCAATTACTTAAATATTTGTGTATAACGATGAGTGGTTATTGTAGGGGCAATCTTTTATGGTTGCCCTTTTTATTTTTAATCCAGTCTTTGAAAATGTCTTTGGCAATTTTTTGATCATCGTCATTGGTGACTAAAGTACTCAATGTCCGGGCTAAAGCATCCGGATAGCGATACTCGGTGCCCCCTTTAAACATTTGGTGCAATGTCATCAACCAATTTAATAACTTTGCGGTGGCCGGTTTTTCTCGCAATTGACTTCGCAACTCAAGGAATAAATCTAACGCATCAGGTAAAAATTCACTACTATTTTTAGCAATATCTCCCAATCGTTTTACCGCAATTTGCTCTAATACTTCTCGCTCTGGAAACGTAATATTGTAGTAAACACAACGGCGCAAAAAGGCTGCGGGTAAATGTTTTTCTGAGTTACTGGTGAGTATCAATATCGGTTTAAACCGTTCATCCGCCACCCCAATTTCATCATCAATGCCCAATTCTGGCACCCGAAAATGTTTATCTTCAACTTCATTCAAAATATCGTTGGGAAAATCACGCGGAGCCTTGTCGATTTCATCAATCAATACCACCGAGCGTTGGGGTTTACCCGGATGTTCAAAACCGGCTGGCAGAAATTTTTGCACGGTTTTTAGCTCATTTGCCAATATAATTGCCTTACCTAACGCCGTATATTCCAAAAAATCTTTAGCATTTGGCGTATCTTGGTTACGGGCTTGTGCCACTTGCACCGCGTGAAAATGGCGTAGCGCATCGTAAATATAAAATAAATCTTGCGCCTTATGCTCGGATTTAGTTTCAAACTTAAGCACCGGTAAACCAAATTGCCACGCGACATGATAAGCGAGATGCGTCTTCCCGGTACCCGCCTCCCCGGTTAACAATAGTGGTTGCCCCAATAACAAAGCCACATTAACCGCATCCACTAACCCATCATCCGGCATATAAGTTTTTGGACATATTTCGCTAGTCGGGCGCGATGGTGGTAAATCAACCGGTTCGCTAGGAGCTGGCTCTGGCAATGTTTTTTTATAAAATGGAAAATCCATGTTGGCTAAACCTTTTTTATTGGTGTAACTATTCAAGTAATCTTAAGTACAACGGATCAGGGGAGTTAACGGATTTAAGCATTCCCATTTTCACGGCTAAAAATGTTCCATAGGTTTCACCTATGGCTATTCACATTCAACCCCTTCGGGGTTAGGAATTTAACGTTGATGTGTTAACCCCGAAGGGGTAAAACGTCAATAGCCATAGGTGAAACCTATGGAACTGTAGTAGCTTCAAGCTCAGTATTCAAGACACATCACACACCAATCCGTTAACTCCCCTGATCCGTTGTACTAAATAAAACACGAACTAGTTACTTATTGATTTGGGTTGGTTAATAAATTTTCTAATTCACGAGCCAATTCTTCCATTGGAATAGCGTCTCTATTTTTGTAAAGGGCCTTAACTTTAAGTTCTAAAGCATAAGTATCATCCCAAAATTCTTTGATTTGCTCTTCATAAGTTTTTATCCAGTTACATGCCGGCTTTCTTTTTATACTATCAAGCTTTGGTAATACTCTCGCAAAGAATTCTTTTATGGTTGGAAATTTCTCATGCAAAGTTTCAAATTGGCTCCGTAATGCCGAATTAATTAATTTTCCTCGTTTTTTTCGGCGAAGCCAATTAACGACGGAAAAATTATTCTTCCCCCCTTCATAACTAAAGGACAGAAAAACCAAAAATAACTGATGTTGAGCGTATACATTTTTTGGCCAATCTGCCCAAAATTCAATAAAACCATCAACAACAGTTCTCTCATCATCTTGCCAATTTTCCAAATCCTTAGTCAACAAACGCGCATGAACAACAACCGGGCGACGTTCCCTAGCAAGCCTATTAGCAATAGCTTCCTTTTCATTGACATTGATTTTATTATCTAAAAATTCCAATATCTCTTGATGCAATTTAGCAACGGTATGAAATTCATCCTCAAATAAAAGTTCTATTTCAAATAGCCCGTTGCGAAAATACTCAGAAAGAGCCCTATCATTACGCAAGAAATCTCCCAACAAACATTTGATAAAATTGCCATACTCGTTTTCATCGCCATGTATTAAGCAAATCAAAGGACGTTGTTTTTTATCAGAATGCTGCGCCCGATAAGCTTTTATTGCTTTTTTTAAGTCATCTTTTTGCAGTTTGCGATCCGGTAAATAAAATAATATATTAGATTTTGCTCGTTGTCGTGACGCAACTTTATCAATCGCCTCCGAAAGATGGCTAAGCCGGTGTTCATTTTGTTTGAGCAATCTAATCAATTGATTTGCAGATTCGCTTGGTGCTTTATCCAAATCAACATAGCTCAAATCATAGCCATGCTCTTCTCGCAAGTATAAACACACTTCATTAAATTGCGGTTTAGTAAAATCTTTGCTGAGAGTTTTGTATAATTCTATGGTTTTAGAACTCATTTTTAGATTATATAATTAGTAATACAAAATAGCCTAAATAGTTTTACAAAGCTGAAGCTTTGGATTCCAAGATATTTTGAGAAAGTGGCATTTTAGCATAACTTACCTCAGTTATTTTTCTGGTTCCCACACGCCGGCGTCACTGCCATTAAGTTAAGCCTTGGAGTCCAAACCTTTAGATTTGGAAGTATTTGATTTTAAACTACATAATCCAAATCTGAAGGTTTGGATTCCAATAAATATTTTTTCTGGTTCCCACGCGCCGGCGTGGGAACCAATTCGGGACGCGCCAGCGTCCCGTTTCCGCACGATGTTGGAGCGTATAAAATCAGTTTTAACAAAGGTACATAAAAACCAGAAAAAAATCATCAAAAAACTGTTTACTAAATTGGCTGATGTGTTATAATATGCACTATGTTTAATTCATCATTTTTAAGTTCAAAACATTTTGATCATGGGAAGCTCATAATATGAATATAGCCTATTCAGACCCGCAAACCATTCAATCAGCGTTTGAAAAGCTACGCGCTGTATACCAGATTGAATCCGCTAAAGTGGCGACTAAAGAAGATATCGCTGCCCGACAAAAGGATAAAATGCTGGTTGAACAAGCCGCTGGCTACACGGCTGAAAGCATTTTTCAGGGTTTAGCTAAGTTGCAAGCCAATTTTGGGAACGTAGTTGAGGGACTGACTAAAGATATGACCACTGAGGTGGAAAAGTTAACGCAGATTTCTAGGGCCATTCAGGTCGAAAATCAGCGTTTAACTACTTTGCACAATATCCAAATCGCCGCCGAAGCCCTGAATATTTTGCAACAAGAGCATCAAAAGGCATTGCAAACCATCAAGACAGATTACCAGCAAAAGCATGATGCTTTGGAAGTGGACATGGCTCAGCAACGCGAAATTTGGCAAACACAACGCCAAGATTCTGAAAATGCCAAAACCAAACAGCATCACCGGCTGGAAAAAGATCGGCACGGTGAGGAAGAAGAGTACGAATATCAGTTCAAGTACCAACACACCGAAGATGCTGATAAGTACGATAAGCACCAACGCGCCTTAGAGCGTCAATTGACAGAAGATGAGCGCCTCAAAGAAAAAGATTGGACAGCGCGTGAACAGTTTCTTGACAAACATCAAGCTGCGTTTGAAGAGTACCAAACCAAAGTCGAGTCCATGCCCAAAGAAATCGAAGAGGCGGTGAAAAAATCCCGTGAAAAAGCCATTCGAGACACCAACCGGGATGAGGAAAACAAAGCCTCCCTATTGGAAAAAGAGAGAGAAGCCCAGCGTAAAGGATTTGAGTTGAAGATTGAAACTCTCAATCAGATGGTTGACGAACAGAAAACGCAAATTGCTCAATTAAGTGAGCAATTAAGCACCGCTTCACAGCAAGTGCAGCAACTGGCGATGACGGCTGTGTCGAGTACCGGGCAATCTAAACCGGCTGCTAAAAATCAATAGTTTAACAACGGGAGTTTAAAACATGGCTAAAGAAGTGTCTTCAAGAAACACAAAAGCCGAGATTATCGCGGCTTACAAAACCTTAGAGGTAGCCTATAAGGAATTAGAAGCGAAACCGGCGAAGGTTACCTCTATCGCTACCACAACACCGCCCCCAAAACTTAAGAAGAAAATTGCAGCAGGGCAACCGGGGCAAGCCACGATGGAAGAAGTGATCCAATCACTCCGCCAATTGGGTGAACAGTCTAATACGGCTTTAAGCCAATTATCCAGTAACTTACTGATAGAAGCTTCACAGTTAACCGAAGTATCTACAACGGTTGAGACTGAAACCGGTCATTTGGAAACCTTATACGATCTGAAGATTAAAGAGGAAACCTTAAATGACTTGCTCACACAGTACACGGATAGTGCTGCTCAGTATCAACAAACCATGAAACAACAACGCAAAGAAACAGAAAAAGCGTGGGTTGAAAAAAACCAAGCATGGCAAACCGAAACAGAAGAGAGTGAACGGCACCTACAAGAGCAGGAAGCATCCGATAACAAGCACCAAAAACGGGATGCTCGGGAATATCGCTACGACTTAACCCTGAAACGGGGAGTCAGCGATGAAGAATATACCCAACAGCAGTGCCAACAACAACAAGTGTTGGATGAGCTTGAAGAAACACGCCGCCAAGCTTGGGATGAACGTGAAAAATCCCTAGCAGAGCGCGAAAAGCAGTTTGAAGAACATAAAACCAAGGTTGAACAATTTCCCAAGGAATTGGAAGCCGCGCTTAAAAAAGCCAAAGACGAAGGTACCGGGATTGCGCGTCATCAAGCCAAGATTAAGACGGATATGGCCGCCAAAGAGTTTGCCGGAGAAGAACAAGTTGATCAATTAAAAATCCGGGCATTAGAAGATCAAGTAGCCGAACAAGCCGCCCAACTCAATAAACTCTCCAAGCAACTCGAAGCCGCCCAGAAACAAGCACAAGAATTGGCAGTTAAAGCCATAGAAGGTGCGTCGAGCCAAACTTCATTCCACGCCTTAAAGGAAATTGCTTTAGAACAAGCTAAAAATCAGCCTAAGGCGAAGTAACTACACCTATAGATGTTCAGAAAAATAACTGGAGCCAACTGAGGTTTTCAAACTGAGGTTTTTTGTGAACTTATTTATCTGAGAAACTATAGTGCCGGAAAGCGGAAATTTCCAGACCAAAATGATAGCCAAGAAATCCGATTTTTTCAAAAATCGGATTTCTCAATGGTCTGGATATCACTCGTTCCCAACGTCTTCGTTCAATGCCATTAAGCCAAAGCGAACACATAGGTTCGCCCCAACAGCCCCTGAATATGTAGATCTAAGGTGGCTCTTGCCAAAGCTTTTAATGAGGACAGTCATTGGAAACGTTAATAATTCATAATTCACCATTCATAATTCATAATTCACCATTCGTTATAAATCTTGACAACCTTACGATCAATCCGTACCATGTCTTAACTTTTGATAATTAATATGAATTCTTTTGGAGTATCTTGCCAATGAAAACCTTTAGTGCCAAGCCTCAAACCGTTAAACATGGGTGGTTTGTGGTTGATGCTAATAATATGGTGTTAGGGCGGCTTGCCACTGAAATTGCTAGACGCTTGCGGGGCAAACATAAACCCGAATATACGCCGCATGTCGATACCGGTGATAATATTGTGGTTATTAATGCCGAAAAAGTGCGGGTTACCGGTCGCAAAAAAACTAGTAAAATGTATCATCGTTATAGTGGTTATCCGGGTGGCCTTACGTCAATACGTTTTGATAAAATGTTGGAGAAAGCCCCGGAACGAATTATTGAATTTGCAGTGAAAGGCATGTTGCCAAAAGGGCCGCTTGGTCGAGCGATGTTTCGCAAATTGAAAGTCTATGTTGGCCCAGAGCATCAGCACCATGCCCAACAACCCATCCCATTGGTTTTAAAGGGCTAAATTAAATATTTATGGAACAGTATTATGGTACCGGGCGACGCAAAAGTTCGGCAGCGCGTGTATTTTTGAGACCCGGAGAAGGTCGAATTTTTGTAAATAGTCGTCCACTTGATGAATTTTTTGGTCGTGAAACGGCTCGTATGGTGGTACGTCAACCCCTTAAAGTGGTGGATCGATTAGATACATTTGATGTTCATGCTACTGTGCGTGGAGGTGGCAATACCGGTCAAGCCGGTGCAATTCGACATGGGTTGACTCGTGCGTTGATAATGTACGATGAAAGTTTTCGTGCGTCATTGCGTAAAGTGGGATTTGTCACCCGGGATGCTCGCGCCGTTGAACGTAAAAAAATAGGTTTACATAAGGCACGTAAACGTCCACAATACTCAAAACGCTAATATATAAATTTGCGGTTGCTGGGGTTTGCAACCCCGTCCAAACGTTAAAATTGGGGGATCGTCTAGCGGTAGGACAGTGGACTCTGACTCCATAAACCCAGGTTCGAATCCTGGTCCCCCAGCCATTTGTTTTTAATACAATTATCCAGAATTGTTCCGGTCTTTAAACCAATTTTCATCTCTAAAATTTAGGGCAGTATTTATCTGGATTACTTTATTAAGGAATGCTCATGAAATAATTTCCCGGTTTGTTTCGGGAAATCCGCTCCGCTCCATTCCCGAAACAAAATGGGGACTTATTTCGTGTCCATTCCTAATTAAGTTGTAAAAACCTCCGAGGTTTTGGAAACCTTGGAGGTTTGGCTCCAAACAAAGGTGTCTTTTCGATACTCACCAGTTCCATTCATTTATCCTCTTTATAAATTTCTTCCAACATTATTATTCGTTTCGACATCCCTAATAAATTACAAATCCACTAAAGCATAATATCTAAGAGGAATTAAATTATGCCCCAAATTGTCATCATTGGCTCCGGCTTTGCGGGATTGACAGCTATAAAAACGTTACGCAAACAAAGCTCAAATGATCCCATTACCTTAATTTCACCACGCCCCATACTATTTTATTATCCAAGCCTAATTTGGGTACCAGCCGGATTACGCCGCGAAACCGATTTAACAATTCCACTTGATAAATTTTTTAAACGCCATAACGTACAATATTACCAAGGCTCTGTCACCGGTTTAGAGCCAAATACCCAACAAATACAAACCGACAATGGTACAGTGAATTTTGATACTCTGATTATTGCGTCGGGTGGACGTTTTATTAAAAAATTGCCGGGCATAGAACACATTTTTACTCCTTGCGAAGGTTATGCACCAACCAAAGCTTATAGTGATCGCCTTGCTAATCTTGAAAGTGGAACACTGGCATTTGGTTTTAGTGGCAATCCCAAAGAGCCAGCCGCGATGCGTGGTGGGCCTATGTTTGAATTTCTATTTGGTATCGACACTTTATTACGAAAGCAGAAACGCCGCGATCAATTTGAATTAGTCTTTTTTAGTCCCGCCGCTAAACCGGGAAAACGTTTAGGCGAAAAAGCGGTTGATGCAATATTGGCTCAGATGCAAAAATATAACATTCGTACTCATTTAGGTCACAAAATGAAAGGGTTTAGTGCCGGCATGGTACATACTGAGGGCGGTGATATAGCCAGTGATTTAACCCTATTCATGCCGGGTATGACCGGGCCATCTTGGGTGACAAACAGTGGTTTACCACTTTCTGAAGGGGGATTTATCCAAGCCGATGCTCAATGTTGTGTCCCCGGGTTTAAGAATATTTATGTTGTCGGTGATAGTGGTAGTCATCCAGGCCCTGAGTGGATGCCGAAACAAGCACATATCGCTGATTTACAAGCACAAGCCGCCGTAAAAAATATACTGGCTGCCCAAAAAGGCCAACCTACAAACCACCAATTCAAAAGCGAACTTATTTGTATAATTGACACGCTTGATAGTGGTATGTTGATTTATCGGAGTCCAAAACGGATGATGTTAATGCCTAAAACGAGAGCCTTCAATTGGGCAAAACGCTTATTTGAATGGCATTATTTGCGGGCTTACCGTTGATTTCTAAAGCAGAGGTTTCCAAAACCTGGGCCAAAAGATTTATCTGAACACCTGTAGACGAGAAATACGTTGTTCCAACCGATTTGTGACGTGTCGAAGGGAAAATTGCATCATATGCTTTGGAAAAATCGTTTTATTTATAAATCATTTAGGATCAAGGGTAACAGGATTGTATATAATAAGGGATTTATAAAAAGGGATTTTTGCGCATTACCTCAAAGTTACATGGACTTAAATCTGTTTCTGACACCTTTTGAGGTTTACCAAAATTGGGTTTGATTGCGTTAAAGTTTTGAAAAACTATAGTTCTTTTATTATAAATCCTTTATTATAACAATACCTTCGCCAATGCCAAAATTTGTTGTTTCGGGAATGAGGTACGATTTCCCGAAACCTAAATAAGAGTTTCGGGAAATCCGCTTCGCGCAATGAACGAAACAACTATCTAACAACTATCTAATTGGCGAAGGTATTGTATAAATCCCTTATTATATACAATCCTTGTAGTTATTGTAATGTTACCCTTCAATAAGGGAATGCACCCGTTAGCCCAATGCCATTAAGTTAAGCTTTGGAATCCAAACCTTTAGATTTGGAAGTATTTGATTCTAAACTACATAATCCAAAGTCTTACGGTTTGGATTCCAATAAATATTTCTTAACTTAATGGCATTGACCCGTTAGCCATGCAACTGCTGCAAAATAGTCGGATCCTTTATTTCTTTGTCATTCACCAGCAGCAAAATTTTGGAAATGATTTCGGCGGTTTTAGGATCATCATCAGCAAACGGCAAGAATATACGCCCACGATGAGATGAATGAACCGGCAAAATTGAAATATATCCACCCGGTTGGCGATGTACTACGCCACTGCTTAAATGCACGGAGTAATTACCAATTTCTCCAGCGATAATGGCATGGTTTTTTTGAAGTTGCAAATTGTTAAATCCTAATAACTTGGCAGTTTCATCTATCAAAACCGAACGCATTTCAACCGTGGAATGGCTGGCTTCGGGGTCAACTCCACCAGCATGAGCCACACTTACCACCAAATCTATATCACGCATGACTTCACTGAAAATGCGTGCTTCTATTTTATCGAAGGCAACTTTTTTCCATGTTTTGCGTTCAAGAAATTGTACGGTTTCCAAAGTAGGCGCTTCCACTTCGGCTGGCGTAAACCAGTCAGCCATTGCATAAATAGTGGCGACAAAATTTTCTGGATGAAAAACTTTTTGCAAACCGGTTTGGTAATCCTCGTAATCTACCCGCCAGCCCCGAGTTTTCAGCAAAGCCACCGTTTTTTGAGGTTGAACTTGGTGACCGGCATAACGCCTAGAAACGGATTTTTCCGCCTTTTCGTCTGCCGTTATAAGATACAACTCTCTAAAAATCTGCTTGAATGGCTGTACCCGTTTATTGACAAAGCACTCGTGCTGATATTCGCTCCAATCTCCTCCGCTATCCAAATCCACACAATGGGCAATACGAATTTTATCAGCTTCGGTAAGTGGATAGTTTTCGTTACGAGCTGAAATCAGTTGTTGCCAAGTCGTATCGGGAAAACCCATTTTTAAGCCATTTTGGCTCGCTACCACCAGAACCAAATTTTTTAACATCGGTGAAACCACCTGATGTTGGGAGAGCATTTTAATTTCTGGCAAAGAAAATTCATCGCCCCGGTTCATGGCATCTTCTAAAGAGCGTCTGGCACGCGAATATTGGTTAGCCAGCGTTTTTTTGTGTTCTAACAACTGTTTAACTGCGGGATTATTACGATACTTTGCCGGGACACTTTTTAGCTTCTTGTCGGCTTTTTCTACTGCCAAATGGGCTTTGCCTTGAGCGTCAATTACAAGAGCAATAGTGGTTTTATCAAAAGTAAGCGATTTGGCTTTGGCAATAATCTCGCCGGTTTCCTTGGTTTCCATTGCCCAAGTCAAACGAATTGGATCTAAAAAACCGGCGGTGCGAGCTAGGTTTTCCAAACCAATTCTAACGGCTAGGGCTTCGCTCGTCTGCCGCTGGGAGCCAAATTGCTTGCTTTCCTTCAAAAACTTGTTTGCCAATTGATAGCGTTTCAGTACATCTTTTTCCGCATTGCGTTTGCTCAAAGGAATCAAGCCCATAGCTCGCACGTAATCCTTATTACGTTTTTCTTTTATCATCTGCATTGTATACGTAATCGTATTGATTCCGCGCATACTATCAGCAAAAATTTGCGCCCGCCGATGTCCATTAGTTCCAGTCGCGTACTTGGCTGCGGTATAAACACTATTCCAACGGCTTTTTCCCAAAGCTTTATAAGCCTGTTTGAACCAGTCAACATCCACGCCTCCATCTATCAAGTCTTGAGCACTCAAAGACGTATAACGATTGATCGCGTTGTCCCACTTTTGTTCCACCGTAGAATCGTATTCTTTGGTGTGAGCATGAAACCACCAAACCGCAGTTTCAAAACCTTGCCAACGCAAATACTTCTCCACGAGAGCCACCCATGCCGGGGCATAAATTGCCATTTCTACCAAACGTTGTTCTACGATCCCGGCTTCCTTGATGGCTCGGTTAAATTCTTCTTGGTTCTCACCTTTTTCCGGATGCGAAACTTCCAACAGATGACTTAAAACGGATTTTTTAGTGTCTTCATAAGCATAAGTTCGTTCTAGGCTTTCTTCCCCAAGCGCGTTCAATATCTGAATCAAATAGGCAATTCCCGGCACGGATTGTATTTGCATTGCCAATGGAGTAACCAAAGTATTACTGTCTCCACGCTTTAATTCAATTTCCAAAACCCGGTTACGGCATTTTATCAGGATAGGTTCCAGAAAGTCATATTGATCCAACAATTCACTGCGTTTAGCCGTAGTAAGCTTACGCATCACTTCTTCGGAAAAGATGATTTTATCGCAAATGTCACTTTCGCCGGCTTCGCCAAGTGTTACAGCATCCAGATAAAGCCGCAGAGGCGGTTGATATGCTGCCTTCTTCTTTTTGGCAGAGCGATACTTCCAGTTTAGCAAGTGCCACAGACGGATTTTTTGCTTATCTGTCCAGTAAGCTCTTGCCTCTTCGTCATTGTAAGCTTCAGTGGCAATATTTTCCCATAGTATTAAATAATGATTTTTACGCCAGATTTTCAATTCTGCTTCAGAAATGGAAGCAAAAATAGTTTCAGTGGCATCAAGTAAAAAGTCAACGACTTTTTCGGAAAACCAAGTTACCGCTATCCAATCTAAAAGAGTAGTGATTTGTTGTGGATACCGGAGCTTCTTGATAATGTCATCACTGACATAATGTTTCTTGATGAGTTCCTTAATCCAATGCGAAGTTGCATCATCAAGGTAGCGATGGCCATAATAATAGTAACCAGATGTCGAAAATGAGACTGAAAGTTTAGTCACATCAAAAATGTCTAATTCGCTCTCTTCCCACCATGTTTTCCACACTTCGTTTAACGGCAGTTTTGTAAATGCGTCACCTTTATGCACATTATCAGTGGATGGTAACCGGTTCCCAATGAGTTCAACTCTAGCAGAGTTATCCCAATGTTTAATGGTATACTCGTAATCTTTGTTTTCCTCAAACAAATCATCTAGTTTCTGTAGCTCTTTTTTAGCTACCTCCAAATCCAAACTTAAATCAATCAGTTTTTCTGGCTTAGGTGAATTGCACAGTTCATTTGGCTTGCTCAAGCCCAAAGCATCGTCAAAAGAGAGTTCCTCTGGTTCTTCGGCCAAAATGTCATCAAGCAGAATTTGTTCCTTGGCGGAAATTTTGGATTTTTCGGCGTATTCACGGGCAAGTTCTCCAACGGCTTCGATGTCACGCTGCTTCATTTGGAGCAGGATATCTAGGCCCGCTAAACATTGCGGGGCCTTTTTTGCGAACAGTAATCTTTCGGCACTTTGTATGGTTTGGGTGTCATTCTGCTGCAATAATGCTGTAATACAGCCATTCCGCAAATTTGCCGCTTTTTGCCCCAGAAGCTCTTCCACTCGCAAAATCTCATCTGGTTCCAATTGCAACTTTTTGACAGCCTTAAAAGCTTGCCTTCTCACATATTCGCCCCGATCTCCCAGCATCTTAAAAACAGCCGCTCGAATTTCCGGGGTATAATTTTTAGTCTTGAACAAAATTCCAGCGGCACATTCTCGGTTACTTACTCCCATTTGTTGAATATATGGGATAAGGCGTTCCGGATTGTTATCCTCAATAGCATTAAGCATCAAACGGAAAACATCATCGGGATTAATGCTGATATTGAGCCATGCAAACGCTTGGCTTTTATAACAAATACCTTTTTGAGGTACACGCTTCAACAAAATTTCTAGTTTTTGGAATATATCCGGATAATCATGTTCCGAGATTTGGGCGAGATTGTCCAAAACTAGACTGGCGACTTTCAGGTTATCGTATTCGAGCCATGGCCAAGCAAGGCGTTGCATCTCTTTATGAATACCGGTTTGTTGCAGAAAATATAACCCGGTAACTTTTTTATCCACGTTTTCATTTTCCAGCAATTTTGCCACCAAAGGGAAAGTCTGGACAACATCAGCAACGCCTTTTGCCCAAAGCGCAGTAAATGCGATAAGGTTATCGGGATTATCCAATGCAGCGGCTATAGTTCCTGGATTTTCCAAGAAATGCCTGCCATTTTCCAACACTTTGTAAATAGCTTTTTCCCGCTCACTTTCCCACCCAAATCCAAACCAAACATCAACCGCCCGAACTACCGAACTAAAACGGGCCAATTTGTGGTTGATAATTAGCTTCATCATTCTTTTGAGAGCATTGGGATGGGTTTCATCCAAACATTCAAGCACGGTTTGGCGCAAGCCTTCCTGCCTTTGTGCAGAAATCAGTAGCTTTTCCACAGCTTCGTATCCATCGGTATTGTTTGACAATAACAAAGCTTTGATACCGTCGCGGGACACACTGGCAATTTCATCGCGGTCATAAACGGTGTCGAGGAGGATTTGCAAAACTGCGTTTCCTTCATCGGTTCCAGAATTGATAGCGGCAGCAAGCAAGTAGCTGTATTCACGGTAGAAATTGCCAATGTAAGCAACGTAACGGGCATAGTCGGTTATTTTAAAATCGTAAGCCAGTATACGGGAAAGGCCCATCAACCAATCGACCTTTTTCTCAAGTGTTTGCAAAGGATTGTTGGGTGAGCGAAATGAACGCCGGTACATACCGGCTTGATACATCAACTCGGTTTGCATTTCCCAAGCAAGTTTGACGTATCCGGCAAGTTCTCCAAAAATGGCTTCCAAGACGGGGAAATATTTTCCCTCCCACAAATCGTCTATCTTCGATACGCCTTTGATGAATTGCTTAAGTTCCTTTTTGCGTGCCTCAGTTTTTTCCCACGACTTTTTTGGAATAGCAACTTTTGCTTGGTCCAAAATCAATAATCCTAAACGTTTTGATTCAGGAGACAACTCGGAAAGTTTGTTCACGCGTAGATTATTCAGATCTTCTATTCTGTGCAGTGCCAGAAATTTTTCGGCTTCTTCTTTTGAAATCATGTTGTTATAGCGTTTTTCGTTTGGATTAAATACACAAAAGGGCAACCATAAAGGATTGCTCCTACACAAAAGGGCAACCATAAAGGATTGCCCCTACGCAAAAGGTAAATCATTTAAAAATAACCACCAGTTAATGCCACAAGGCGTAGAAAAAGAATTTTGGCATTGGGTTTCAAATCAACTTTATCAGTCAATTTTTCAATTTTTACGTCATCAATAAAAACGAAATACAAACCATCTTCAAAAGCTTGCAGTGCATCTTGAACGGCTTTTTCTACGTCTGCCGTTTTAGTATTATAAACTTCCCCGAAACCAATCTTACCACTTTTTTTCATTGCCTGCATTTGTGAACTGTCGAGGTAACGAAGCAAATTGTCACCTTTTTGATTGAAATTTGCAACTTGCTGGCGAACAATGACTTCGATTAGTTGAGAAAGGGTGGCACTACCATTGAATTCGTCAGGTAGTTGAATTTGCAAATTTTCTAAAACCGGGCGTTTTTTGCCCAGCATTTTTACTGATATTTCTATTTGTTTTTGCATGAGTAATGAAAGTAGTCCCTACAAGTCAAAGCCATTAAAAAATAAATGAGTTACGTTTGGTTAATTTGTTCAGCAACAGTGAAAATTTGCGTAATTGCTTTTTCGAGAAGTTGAGTCATTGTCAAAAAACTGTCCCATCTTCACTCACTGTGTTAAATTTGAAGCGATTTTGTGGTTTTTTTTCACCCGATTTTTATGCGAAAACTAGAAATCCGATTTTTGCAAAAAATCGGATTTCTTTAATACCATCAAGAGTACATTTTTTAGGCGAAAGCTAGAAATCCGATTTTTGCAAAAAATCGGATTTCTTTAATACCATCAAGAGTACAAAAATCGGGTGAACTTTTGATCCAATTTTGGCGCAAATTGTAATACCCCACCTTCACGAGCTACATTTGCTAGTGTAATTTATCATGTTTTTCTGAGCATAGCAAGTGGTGTAGCATAGCTCTATCCACCCTACGAACTAATTAATCCTTTATTATATACAATCCTTGTAGTTCTGAGCCGGGAATAGCGGGAAAACAGAAATGCGCCCGAAGGGAATTGAAACTTCGTCCTTCGTTACGCGAGATTAAATTTTGATTCAGAATGAGCAACTTGACTTTTTGGCTTTGGTGCTTTATTTTTGAACAATTTATTTTGTTGTGGGTAAAATTTTCCTAGTATTAGGAGGTATTTAATTATGAGTGAAATGGTTTTAGAACAACGGGTAAGTAAAGTTGAGAAACAGATTATCCGATTGGGCCGAAAAATGGATCG
>Ga0233403_10000375_pt1 | contig 21174 bp, 22 predicted proteins | sample Na_oxic_1_MG_FD_179866 | JGI IMG/M metagenome (GOLD analysis project Ga0233403, IMG submission 179866) | Seawater microbial communities from Saanich Inlet, British Columbia, Canada - Na_oxic_1_MG | ecosystem: Environmental > Aquatic > Marine > Inlet | place: Canada: British Columbia | collected...
CACCCGAAGGTCGGTCAATTAACAAAATCTAATATATAATAAAATCAATCACTTATCTCATTTCTTTATGACTTACATAACAGCATTCTAAGATAAACCGCGAAGGTTTACCAAACTGAAGCCATTTTTTAGCTATCGAAAACACTACATTGATGGATTAGTCGTCAATTCAAATAAACTCGTAATACTGCTCAACTTAGGATTAGTCGCCAAAAAGGCGATACCCCGATGAAGATGTAATTTAAATTGCTCATTTAATACTTTAGGAGAGATTGTCAAACCTTCCAGGTGACAGCGTTGCACCAATAAGGCGAAATACACATCCGCATGTGTTCCACCAAAAACCTTCCAAGTCATTTCTATCGGACTATCACTTTGCAGCTTTTCTTTAGGCGGAATAGAAGGTTCACTTAACGAAACACAAAAGGCCCAGCGACATAAGACATTCCAATTAGCAATACCGGTTTTACGCTTCAACATTATCAAATAAGTCTTATCCTTTTCAGAGATTCTAACGGTTTCAATAGTCATTTTTTTTGACTCACTATGGTTTTTCAGAGCAAATAATTTGTTTTAATAGCCAACAGCTCACTCTGTGTAACTCTGTGTTGCTTTGTGTACTCTATTCGATGTTCAAGTTTATGCGCGCAAAAACTTGAACATCGAATGTTGAAAAAAATAAAGCAATAGACTGATAACTGTTCATTGATCATTGATAATATTCCAACGATAGCCCATACCATAAACCGTCTCAATGGCCCCAAATTTCGGATCAATACTGAGAAACTTTTTCCGAATGCGCTTAATGTGCGAAGTGATGGTACTGTCATCAACCACAACATTGGCCTCTTGCATCAATTGCTCACGATGCTTAACGTGTCCCGGAAAACGTGCTAAAGCGTGTACTATCCAAAATTCTGTCAGCGTTAAATTCACCAAAACGCCTCGCCATGCCGCTGTCAACCGATGACTGTCTATCAATAAAGCCCCTCTTTCTATAACACTTTCTTCAGTAGGGGGAGTACGCAACGCATCAATACGTCGAAATAAGGCCGCAATCCGTGCCAACAAATGGGGCAAACTGATGTCTTTCGTTAAATAGTCGTCCGCTCCCAAACGTAATCCCGACACGCTGTCAAATTCGCTATCTCGTGCCGTTAAAAAAATAATGGGTAAATAATGCGAGAGTGTGCGTAGTTCTCGACATAAGTCAAAGCCACCTTCAACTTCCTCTTCTAATCCAATGTCTAACAACACTAACTCAGGTAAGCGAGCATGAAAGGCTTGCATAGCTTCTCGGCGGTTACTATAAGTGTTAACATCGTACCCTTGCCGGCGTAGAACAGCGGCATAATTCTCTCGAATGGCCGGCTCATCTTCAACAATCGCAATGCGACGACCCATCATAAAATCCTCTATCAGTTATCAATTCCACGCGTTAAGGCTAAAGTTTGCTTACGCGAAACGACGCTGTGAAAAAGTTTTTGCGCGTAAAAACTTGTTAAGTGGAAAACAATTATCAATGATCTAGTTAGGCAACTCCAAAAAATTAATATACCACCAATGGGCCCATTTTCTCAATATTATAATGGCATTGAGGCTAAAGTTTTGGCTATGCAAAAACTTTAGCCTATAAATCAAAAACTTGAGGTTTATGCCAACAAATTACCCTAAAATTAATAAGGCCATCACCTCAAGATGACTCATACGTGTCTACAAAATGGTGAGCTGATAATGAGGAGTGCGATTAGGATTAAATACAATCAAGTTATAAAACAATCCTGATTGAAAGTGATTTGATAAGTCTTGATTCATGTTTCATTGTTAATTTCTCATTCGTTATGGAGGAATTTTAAATGAGTCATGAACAATTCCATTTTTTTGCCCTATTTTGCCCCTGTATTGTCAGAATATCTCCTCACAATAGTCTGCGTTTGCTATTTATAATGCGTGTCGATTTTAACCCGATACATCAATACTCAAAAACGAGTTGAGGTTTTGTTGATATATAGCCTATAACTGATTTCCACATTGCGCGCAAAACTTGCAGCAAAGAACTGATACTGCCGAGCAATACCTTGCCCACCCTACTGATGATAAATGATAACAATAAATGATAACTAATAACGGCAAGACTCTTGCTTAAAAGGTGTTGGTATTTCATACTATGCTTTTTCAATTTAGAGTTGTCTTGGTACGACTTTAAAAAATTAACTATTTATCTATCTGAAAAACATAGACTGATGCATTTCTAACATTAGGGAGTTCTTATGAGTACGGCTAAATCAAGTACACAATCCTCACCACTTTACAGTTTGCTTAATTTTTTAGGTTTAAGCCTCTTGGCATCCGTAGGTGTTTCTGTTGTACTCGTCGGTATTGTGTTGTTGTTATCGGGTTAATTGAAATGAGTTAGCTGAACTAGATAATATTACAGGGTTGCGAAATAAAATGATCGTGAAAGTCATAATGCTATAGGTATTCAGATAATTACGGCAAAACCTAAAATGAGGCGTGTTCGCCCTAAAATTATTTAATTAATTGCTGTATTTTTCTGAAAATATATAAGTAAATCAACGATTTGAGTTAAAAAAAGATTTCAAAAGACTTTCACATCAAATAGTGAGTGATTTCGCAACCCGCCTATTGGTAACGCACCCATGAAAAAACATCTCAGATGGGGTAGCATCATTCTTGGCATTGTCTTATGCATGACAACATGGCAATTCAGTCAAGGTAAAGAAGTGTACGTTCAAGCTTGGTTAGCGCATGGGTTGTTGCACACAGCATGGGTACGCACGAAGGCCAGTGGTCGTCAAGTTAAACCTTGGCCTTGGGCCAATACTTTGCCCCTTGCACGTTTATCTGTACCACACTTGAACGTGGAACAAATCGTCCTTTCCCATGCTAATAAAGGTATGTCGGCTTTCGCACTGGGCCATTCGGACAGTAGCGTTTTGCCTGGGGAATTAGGCAATAGCGTACTGAATGCTGTGCATCGTGACACCTATTTTGCTTTTTTAAAGGTATTAAAGCCAGGCGATATGTTAGTGCTTGAATCGTTACGCAGTGGACGTTGGCACTATCAAGTTTCTGCCATTTATATTGTTGATAAAACAAATACTTATTTGGTAGAACCGAGCTTAAATCGACGTTTAACTTTAGTCAGTTGCTATCCTTGTACTTATAGTGATAATCGACGTTATGTCGTGGTTGCCGAAGAAGTTGAAAGAATGGCGTAATTTAACAGACAGTTTGTAATCGTACAGTCAGGATTGGCAAGATTGGTAGCTGCGATTCACCATTCTGTACCGTTTAAAAAGTTTTACTTGGCATTATTTAAAAGGGTTTCAAGAGGTAATTGTTGCCCATTCACTTCTAATACCCCTTTTTTCAACTGTATTTGGCTACGATAGTAATCAGGTTGATCGGCAGCCGGTATCAAAATCCCTTGGGACAACAAAGTTTTCAAGTATTGTCCAAGGCGATTTTGAGAGGCCGTCTCTTTTGATGCCTTTGTCTCTTGTGTCCAATTGTACAGAGATTGAGAAATCTGCAAATCAAGTTCTGCATTCAAACTGTTTAAAAGCAGAGACGGCTTCATCAATAAAGCAAAGATATTGATATCAAAAGGTTCCATTTTGAGCCGCACAGTGCCCTGTAAATCACCCTCGTTAGTGATAAAATGCAAACGAGTGATAGCCAATTCAGGGGATTGTTTTAACAATGCTAACCCCTCTGGCATTAACATTAATTTGAACATCGCCACATTAGTTTGTTGTTGCGAAAACAATCCCTGAATTCCTATATCAGCCACGATGTTTTTGATACGACTTAAAGTTGGCACATGCCAATGATGTAATTCAAAATCACTATAACCCGGCCCATAACGTTCTGTTTCAACTTGTATTTGTTGCAAATCTGTTTCCGGCAAAACGCTTAAATAATCGCTCTCAACATCATTACTGCCCTCCAACTTGCTCCCTTCAAGCTTAACAAAAGGCGTTTGTTTACCCTTCAATTGTACATCGGCAAGACTAAGACTCCCCTTGCCCGACATCAAAACGGCCTCATTGGGTTGTAATTCAGCATTGAGCATCACACCCTGTATCACGATCTCACCAGAAGCCGTCTCTAATTGGACTTCTGGCATATAAATGTCAGCCTGTAGCATCGCAAAATCGCGTTTAACATACACACTGCCCTGTAAGCCTTGCCATTGAAGACGCGCATTCTGATCATTAATAGCCAACGTCGGCATACTGAGTGTACTCACACTATCCCCATTAACCTGTATCGCAGTACGCACTTCTAAAAGGCTACCCTCATCCTCATCAGACTCAGGCTTATTCAAAGGCGCATCGATATCAGTACTCGGATACAAAGTAGTCAGAATCAAAACAGATTGTAGCGGCATAAAGCCATGATCAATCTCATGTACCAAAAGCAAACGCTGCTGATTCGCGCCTAAAGAAGAAAAGCCGACAGTTTCAACAAGCGTCTCAGCCTTTGAATGAAACCAACCGCGTTGATAAGTCATATCAACTGGTTTTAAACTCAGCGTTGGATAAAATGAATCATTGAAATGCGTCAACTTCCGTTCTGCTTCAATACCTGTCCAATAAGGAATGCTACTCAAACAAACCACTACAATCAGTATAATAACGAGCAAAAAGAGTATTTTATGTTTAGTCATTGTTATGAATGAATCCTACAAGATTTAAGAGTTAAAGTGGTACCAAAATGCTTCGCGTCAAAATAGCCCAATTTTTCATTTATGCCCTAAAACTCAATGATCAAGTTTTTAATCCTGAAAACCATAACTACAAGGATTGTATATAAGAAGGGATTAAATCAAAGCTGTACCCTTGAAATCCATTTCACGCAAAAGTTTTGCGCGCAAAACTTTATTTCACGCAGCGAAACTACGCTAAGAAATCGTGAAAGCGTGAAATGTGAAAGATTATATACAATCCTTGTAATTAGCGGTTTTAAATCCTTTTTTATAAGCAATCCTTGTAGTTATATAGCGGAATCGGAAAACGTGATCATCAACTAAAACAATCCGCATCAATCCCCTAATCCGTTGCATTGACTAGACATTGTACTCTATTTCAAGCACTCAAACTCAAAAACGTCTGTTGCAAAAAAGCACGTTTATTTTCTTTAAGGCTCGAAATGGGTATATTATTATCTATGCATCTTTCCAAAAAGAAACACTAATCAGTATTCAAGCAATACTTTTAGAATTGTATCAATGAATCCCTCTCATTTTCAATCATCAGAGTTTAACGATCTTACCACCTATCAGTTTGCATGGGATTCAAAAATACACACATTTACAAAGCATATTATATACATAATATCATTAAAAATCATAGACTTATTCTCTGTGGTCCTCTGTGGATATCTGTGATCTCTGTGTTGAAAAAAAAAGTATCAGGCCAAATTGATAGGTGATGAGCCTTGATTCATAAGGCCTTGTTTTTTTTAGTAAGCATGATATAATTCGCGCTCATTGTTGAATCGTCATACTATTCCCTAGACTTGTCGCTTTCAATGTTCAAGTTTGTGAGGTTATTTGGCTTTGCAACAAGAATGAGTATTTTATATAGGTATGCCAATTTTTTATTTTTTAAGGAAATAAGTGTGATGTACGGCATCCTTACACACTTTATTGATTTTTACAATAACTCAATGAAATCATTAATAAAAAAATGGACACTTATTGAAGAAAACGCGCCTAGATTCAGGGCATTTTATTATTAGGTATCAAATATTGCTTTGTATTTAATTGTATTGATTATAAAATAATAATGTTATGTCCATTTTATTAAGAGAGTGTAAGGAATCCGTTTCATAAATTTTTTTCTATTTTATTGCCAAAACCGCCTATCCCTATTAGAGTTTATATTGATTTAACGTCACTCATTGATTTATATCACATTCTAAGTTTTAGAAAACGAATAAAATCAAGCACTTAACACAATCAGTATAATGTCTATTATTTCAATGAATGGTGCGTGATACGCACCCTACGCTTGCTCATACATAAACGACAGGAAAATGAAAAATGTCGAGAACAAAAGTCAATGGAATTCTTATTTCCATTTTATTCATTTGTTTTGCAGCCATTGTTGGCTACAACTTAATTTCTGGTTCAGACCAGAACAATAATGATCTTTTTGCCCTCACTGATAAAAAGCTGGAAAAACAGTTTGCCCTCTATGAGCAGGCCCAAAAGAAAATCATCGAACGTGTAGTAGAAGAAAACGGTGTTGTTCAGCGCGAAGAATGGGAATCCTGGCTGACACCAGCACCGGAGAATGCCCTTGATGAAAAGGAGAAGGCACAAATCACTCAGCGCCAACAGCAGACAATATTGGATAGCCGCTCAGAAGCAATAGCGTCCTCCACCCTGAATCTGGATAAGATTCGCAATGACGACGCTAAATTAGAGCAGTACTGTAGAGAGGTGCCTAAAGGGGCTTTACTGCATATCCATCCAAGCGGAACACGTAACAAACAAACCGTCAAGGAGCTTTTGGCAGAGGTCAATCCCGTGATAAACGGCACAGAGATCGTTGCTGATGCCAATGACGGGAAAAATGCCATGCTCTATCCAGAAGAAATCGCGTTTTTGTCGAATTTGCCGGTCAAGAACTACTTGGATTACAGTGAAGAAGATCAAAACAGCATACTTGCATTGTTCTTCCTGCCAGAGAATCCGCCCACTCATGGTTTCAAGCGTTTCGAGGCTATTTTTCGCATTCACGGTCTGCTAAAGCAGGACAAATCCAAGAAGCAATGGGTCAAGGAAAAGACCTATCTTGATTTTCTGAAACGCAGCGCTTCCCTGAACGTCAGCTATGTGGAATTTACTAAAACATTAGACCCTGATGCTTCAACCTTTGAGCAGCTTCAGAAATGGGCAGAGAAGTGGTATCAGGAAACCGGTATCATTGTACGCTGGAATGCCGCCTTTGTCCGCACTTTGGACGTTGAGACCAATGCTAAAAAGACCCAAGATCTGATTGCTACCCTAGAAAAAAAGCAGTACACAGAACTGGTGGGCATAGATATGCTGGCCAACGAAAGCAATACGCCTGCTTTGGAAACCGGTCAGAACATTTACATCCCTATCTTGGCAGCTAATCAAGAGGGCACTATCAAGCTGCATCGTACCATGCATTCCGGCGAACTGGGTTTTGTCCACAACGTGCGTGATGCCATGATCATGGGTGTCGAGCGAGTGGGCCACGGGGTTCTGCTCGCTCAGGACCCTGTCGCACTGGCATATGCGGTTGAGGTCAAAACTCTTCCCATAGAAATCAACCTCTACAGTAACTACCGGTTGCAAGTCCAGGAAGATTTGAGCAAACATCCCTTTTTAGACTTTCTGCGCCTGGGTTTGCCCGTGAATCTCTCTACAGATGATGAGGGCATGTTTGTCGGCGATATCAGTCATGAATGCAAGCTCGCAATCAGCTATACTGATATCACTCATAAAGAGTTTAAACAGATGTCATACAATTCCATCAAAACGGCCTTTGCTGATGAAGCTGTTAAAACAAGGCTGCTGAAAAAGTTAGACGACGATTTTGCCCGTTTTGAAGCAAAATGGAGTCAAGTCTTAAGCAAATGAAAGTGATAAGATTGGGTCGTCCAGTAGAGGTAGTGATACTTGTGTTCTAAAAGCCTACGCTACAACGAAGAACTCAAAAATCACTACCGGTACCGGATTACCGGATATTTAGTTTGCTTGGAGTACATGTTATAGCGTTTTCCTTTTGAGTAAAATACATTTTTGTAGGGGCAAGCCCTTGTGGTTGCCCCTAGTTGCCCTTTTTTGTATTTAACCCAATCGAAACTATATTTTGCGGCTTGCCGTAAAAAGAATGGTGCCTACAATTTATAGCATTTTCAGATTTTCTAAAAGTACACTCATGTCAAGTAGGTATGCAAGGGCGCATTCCCAAAAAAACATTATCAATCGGCACAGACGCAAAATAACAAGGAACGAAAAGCAGCAAAATAAATTTCGACCTGTGCGGTTAGAAATCCCTGCCCCAGCCAAAACAGTCGTTTTGCCGAATGAAGCTCACTCGCGCTGTCCGTGAACACTTGGAATAGCATGGCTAACTAATTGAATTTATTGGTTTTAACAAACAGCAATTCTAACCACACAGATCGATAAATTTGGAACGAATATCTCGCAAACTAAAGTTGGAACGAATATCTCGCAAGCATGTTATTTTGCTTTGGTGCAGATTGATAATGACCCTTTTTTTGGAAATGCGTTAAGGCCGGCCTTGTACCATCAGTATATGAAAAATGTCTTGCTTTAGGTGGATAGCTCCGGGATTGAAACAATTTTAAATGGGTAATTGGCTTTTTCCCAACTTTTAATAGATTGATAAAGTTGGGTTGACACAAAATAAGTATATTCATAAGTGAGTCGCAAATTTTTTTCAAGATATTCTAATTTCACTTCGTTTGGACTACAAGAGCCGAAAATAAAACGTAATCCTTCTGAGAAGATAGCCACCAAATCATGCCCACAACAAACATGCCAAGAATCGTGTGCGTCATCTTTTTTGCTATTGACTTTCTTTTGCAAGTCTTTTTCATCAAGGCTATGTTGCTGGGAATGGTTTTTGACTGTTTGGATGAGTTTATTGGCATTGATGCTTAAGGTTTTTTTATCTAAAAATTTGCTAAAAGTTAACCCTTCAAATTTTAATTTGTGTTCTTCGTCTAAATCATCTAAGGAAACCCAGCGCAGATAACCCAGATGCAGGCCTTCTTCCAGTAATTTTTGCCGTACATCTTTACCCTGTTCTTTGATAAATTTTTCGATTTTCTCTTCAGAACCATACGCGCCTATGAATTTATCAAGGGCAGGTGATTTGAGAATCATCGTTTCCAAGTCATGGCTATCCGTTAATAGCACATTGTCACTGTTAGGAAGCGTTTGTTTAAGGACATCAAAATCAGCATCAACAATGGCTAAAACACCCATGAATTGAGTTTGCTCAAGATGTTTAATGGCATCAATCGCGTTTTTTTATTGTCAGCACTTATGACAAGACAATGTTTTTTTTCGCTGTCAACTAGGAATTGATAAAACTGCTGATCAGTAAAACCTTCCACAATCAGAAAAGTTCGCTCATCCTGAATTCGCATCATGCGTATGTGATTAGCAAACCACGCTGCCGTTAGGTACTCACTCATGTTTTTCGTTCCTTAAGTTCCACCGTTAAATCCCAACGATCACTAATAATGCCCGGAGAATGGGTTGTTATCAGCAGATCAATCAATACCAGTTGCATGATTTTTTGTAAATCTTCTAAAAACCCCATTTCCCATACCACATGCAAAGAAATTTCCGGTTCATCAATCAAAACCAGTGAGTGAGGTTGAACTTTAAATAACAGTTCATAAAGCATCACTAATTCATGCTGTTCTCCCAATGATAAATCCGTTAATGCCAAAGTGTCGCCATGAGCATTGGTAAAAACAAATCCCTGTTCTTGATTGACAGTCATTTGTTTATACAAAAAACGCTTATTGATAATCTCTTTGAACAGTTCTATTTTGCCAGTCAGTTCGGTAAACACCCCCAGTTTCTGTTCCGCATCTTCCAGATAAATCTGCAAAGCTGATTTCGTTTCTTCTTCTATTTGGGAAGGCACCAAAAATGCGTTACCGTCTTCCTCTAAAATGCCAGCCGCTCTGAGTTGGGAACGTTGTTTTTCCAAAGCCTCTAATCTATCACGCAATTCTTTTAATGAAATAGATGAGCTATTTCGCTCAATCAACCGGCACGGAAATGTCCTATCAAGTGCTTGCGATAACCGAGTGGATTCCACCAATTTTGATTGGATCGTGTTGACAAGGTGTTGAGCATGTTGGGAAACTCGCCCTATCGTTTGAGTTTGCTCACGATTATCAGAAACCGTTTGAAGTCTTTGGGTATCAAGAATATGTACCGGTATCGTCTGTTGAAATGTTTCTTGATTGGAAAAAGCCTCTGTGTCCAAAATGCCATTATTTTTAGTGAGCAAGAGACAGTTGTCATCATCGAAATCCACCTGAAATTCGGTAAAGGGGATTTTCAAAAGTATTGATTCATTGGCACTGGTAGCCGAGTGATTATTAAATAGCCCATCCAACATGTTCAGCAAAATAGTCTTTCCATAACCATTAGGCCCATGAAGAATGGTTATCCTATCAGCTAAGTTTAATGGAATAATATAGTTAAAGGTATTAAAAAGGCCTTTAACCGAAATTTGCTTGATTCTCATAACATTTATACCACCATTGTTTTATAACGGGTCAGTTTGTCAAATGAAAGATTTTCGTTATAATGAATTCATAAGGGAATTAGGATATCATAAAAATTTAAACTAACATTCTGATTATTATAGTCTTTTTGCACAAGATAGACAATATAGAAATATAATATGATGGCCCACAGAAGCCCGCTATTGTTAGCCTTTATTGCGGGTATGTTTAGAAAAGTGGATAGAACGCTGATAAGACTGATTGTCATGATTAACGCGGATTTAAATCTGCGTTCCACGCTAAAGTTTTTGCGCGCAAAAACTTTAGCGTGGAAATCAGTTTAATCATGATAATCAGCGTTCTATCACGATCATCCGCATTGACTGATAACTGATAACTGACAAGATGTTTGAAACTCAAAATCAATTACAACAACGCACCCGTGTTAAAATATGCGGCATCACGCGCCCTCAAGATGCCCAAATCGCTGCCCAACTGGGTGTCGATGCCATCGGCCTCGTTTTTTATGACAAAAGTCCACGCGCCGTCTCGATTCAGCAAGCACAGGCTATTTTGCAAGCATTACCCGCATTTGTCACAACCGTTGGTTTATTTGTCAATGCCGAACCCAGTTTCGTGCGTGACACTTTAGCACAAATCCCATTAGATATACTACAATTTCACGGCGATGAAACACCAGCATACTGTTTAGATTTTACCCGGCCTTATATTAAAGCATTACGGATGCAGCCCGGTGTTGACGTATCCGCTTATGCAGAACAACATCAACACGCCAAAGCTTTACTATTAGACAGCTATGTGCAAGGCATAAAAGGCGGTACTGGCATCATCTTTGATTGGCAACAAGTGCCATCGCATATCGAAAAAACGATTATCATAGCCGGCGGCTTAACACCAGAGAATGTCAACCAAGCTATCACCACATTACATCCTTATGCCATCGATGTCAGCGGTGGTGTCGAATCAGCAAAAGGTATTAAAGACGCGGACAAAATGTCCGCATTTATGAGAGGAGTACTCAATGTCAATCACTAAATCGACTAAGGCCGATACACATAATTTACCAGATGAACACGGTCATTTTGGGCCCTATGGCGGAATCTTTGTGGCCGAACCACTGATGCAGCCGCTAGAAGAATTGCGACAAGCTTATGAAACCTATATGAAAGACTCAGCCTTTTTAGCTGAATTGAATGATGATTTACACCATTTTGTCGGCCGACCGTCACCCTTGTATCACGCAGCGCGTTGGTCAGAACAATTAGGGGGGGCACAAATCTACCTCAAACGTGAAGATTTAAACCACACTGGCGCACACAAAATCAACAATACTGTTGGACAAGCCTTGCTCGCCAAACGCATGGGCAAAACCCGTATCATTGCAGAAACTGGTGCAGGACAACATGGTGTTGCAAGCGCAACCGTCGCAGCCCGTTTTGGCATGGAATGCGTCGTCTACATGGGCAGTGAAGACATTAAACGTCAAACCATCAATGTTTATCGAATGCGTTTACTAGGGGCCGAAGTGCGCCCAGTCGATTCCGGATCAAAAACCTTAAAAGACGCACTCAATGAAGCCATGCGCGACTGGGTAACGCATATCGACAACACCTTTTACATCATTGGCACCGTCGCCGGGCCCCATCCTTATCCCGCCATGGTGCGTGATTTTCAAGCAGTCATTGGCCGAGAAACCCGTTCACAAATGAAAACCCAAACAGGCAATCCTCCCGATGTTTTAATAGCCTGTGTCGGTGGCGGCTCCAATGCCATCGGTTTATTTTACCCCTTTTTAGACAATCCAGACATCACCATGTATGGCGTAGAAGCCGCTGGCGACGGCCTAGAAACAGGCCGTCATGCGGCCCCATTGAATATCGGCAAACCCGGCGTATTGCATGGCAACCGCACCTACTTAATGACCGATGAAAACGGACAAATCCTTGAAACCCATTCCATATCAGCCGGACTAGATTATCCCGGAGTCGGGCCCGAACATGCCTGGTTAAAAGACACTGGAAGAGTCCAATATGTAGCCGTAACCGACGAAGAAGCCTTAGCCGCCTTTCATGACTTAACCCATATTGAAGGGATCATGCCCGCCCTAGAATCCAGTCATGCCTTAGCCTACTGCCAAAAACTCGCCCCCACGCTAGACAAAGAGACAACCATCGTCGTCAATCTCTCTGGGCGCGGCGATAAAGACATTCACACCGTTGCAACACGAGAAGGAATTGAAATATGAATCGCATAAAAACGTGTTTTGATAAGCTCGAAAAACGCGCCGCCCTGATTCCCTTTATCACCGCCGGCGATCCCAATCCCAGTTTGACAGTGCCCATGATGCACACTTTAGTGGAAGCCGGGGCCGATATTATTGAACTCGGCATCCCATTCTCTGATCCGATGGCCGATGGGCCCGTGATTCAACGCGCCAGTGAACGCGCCTTAGCCGCCGGCACCCGATTACGTGATGTCTTAGACATCGTCAAAAGCTTTCGTGAACAGAATCAAAGCACCCCAATCGTCTTAATGGGTTACCTCAACCCTATAGAAATCATGGGATATGAAAGCTTTGTTCAAAGCGCGCAAACGGCTCAACTTGATGGCCTATTAACCGTCGATTTACCGCCAGAAGAAATGAACGAATTGGGCCCCTTATTACGCTCACACGGCATAGCCCCCATTTTTCTTCTCGCCCCCACAACCACCCAAGAACGTATTAAACAGATTTGTAGTCAAGCAGAAGGCTACTTATACAGCGTTTCACTCAAAGGCGTAACCGGCAGTGCCAACCTAGATATCTCAGCAGTCGAAAACAAAGTCAACGACATTCGGCAACACACCGATTTACCAATTGGAGTGGGTTTTGGGATCAAAGATGCGGAAACCGCAGCCCAAGTCGCGAAAGTCAGTGATGCCGTCATAGTCGGCAGCGCCTTAGTTCGACTGGTTGAAACAGTAGAGCCAGATCAGCTTTTAGAAACGATAGGAAAGTTTTTGCGGGAATTGCGTCAAGGAATGGATAATTAGAAGCGTTGGAGTAAAACCTGACAGGTTTTTAAAACCTGTCAGGTTTGGGCCCTTACAAATTATTAAAGTGAATCAACATGTCAACCAAACCCCTCGCCATCCGAAACGCCTATCAAAAAACGGAGTTCAAACGTTTTATCAAAACTTTGGAGAGAGCTATCGCAATCCCCACGAAGCCTCGATTATCAAAATCATTGAAGCCATGCTATCCGTATGTCGGCCTGATTTTTCTAAAGTATTAGATTTAGCCTGTGGAAGTGGAGAAGTCACACTGGCACTCAAAGCATTAGGCTATAACCATGTCGAAGGGATTGAACCTTATACCTTTAAAGCCTATTTTGAACGCACTGGAAAACACGCAGAACAATATCGTTTTGAAGAAATAGAAAACGGCGTTTTATCAGACAGACGTTATACAACCATAATTTGCAGTTTCGCACTACATTTAGTCCAACCCTCGCGCTTACCCACCTTGTTATATCAGTTAAGCCAAATCGCCCCCTCATTATTAGTCATTACGCCACATAAAAAACCTGAAATCAAAGCACAATGGGGGTGGACTTTATCAAAAGAATTATTAATTGAACGGGTTAGAGGGCGATTATATCAAATGAATTGAGAACCTTTGCGAAGCGAATCGACTGAAACGCTTCTCATTAATCAGCGTTCTATAAAATTTGATACAACGGCTCAGGTTCATCCCCAGCTTGAGTTAATCATTATTCTCCAAGCCATTCCTGACGGGAAATACCGGCTTGCTGCAATAATCGTCGCAACAAACCAATACCTATATCACCTTTATGAGGGTTTGGGATGATAACAGTGACATTACCACGTCGCATATAAGGATGACGACCACCTGCATAAGGCCCTTTAAAGCCAAGTTCCTTCATACGCTGAACAAACTGTTGCCAAGAAACGGGAGTCAGTTTAGACATGCTGAACCTCATAAAGATTATCTAGGTGATTGAGATCAATATTAGCAATGATAGGAATGCCTAAATTCAGACGCAAACGCAAAGCAATCCAATCTCCTAATGTTTCGCGCAATTCACGCCGACAACCTTCTAATGTCTTATGATTTGCCCACACGCCTTGAAAATGGGGTATTTCTCCCCAGTATGTGCCATCATCCTCAATAATCTCATAAACAGCTTGTTCCATAGCCGTATCAATATAATTAATAAGCATTATGGTTATTCTCCAAATATTAGACGGATACGGATGACAATGTTTTTAGCAAAATATCCCTATACGTTCGCTGAGCTAATTTGTGAAGGAAGATAACGGTTTTTTGTCACGAAATGCCGCTTTTCTACCTTTTTATAGTAGGTAGTTTAATCCATCAGCCATACTCATGTCTTTAATTTCTTCATAGAGGCTTTGTTATAACGAAAGAACTTCTTGTAGAGCTTTTGGAACTTGTCGCAATTAAATTTACTTCGGACTGCATTTTTAATGCAACACAGATATCCACAGAGAATCACAGAGGAAACGTAGGATAAAAATGGCTTTGAGTGGTGATGAGGAGTTAAATATTTATACTCTGTGGTACTCTGTGTGACTCTGTACCTGGGGTGTTGAAAAAAAGATTTTAACCCTCAAAAGAAATCCTTTTATCGGTTAATTTCATCCCCCATTTCAAGTTGATTAATCGTTTCAACATCAAGTTCCGTCATTTCCAAAATGGTTTCGGTATCAAAACCTTTAGCTATCATTCGGCGAGCCGTTTCCAAATTCGCCTTCTTTTCCCCTTCCTTTTCGCCATCTGCTTTTGCCTTTCTTTCCACAATCTTACGAGTTTCTTCAGTCGCAAAGGCAATTTTAGCCGCTCTTCTCTCCTCTGGAGTCAGGTTGTCCTCTTCTATTAATTTCGCGGCTTTTTTAATCGCTCGTTTTTTCAGATTAATTTTCGGATTCTCTGGATTTTCAATGGACTCCAAAATGAAATCTAACCAATCTTTGATACTAGGCGGTGTCTTATCACTCTTGAAGTTCGGATTGAGGAAAATCAGTTGATGTCCATAAAAATTAAAGCTTTCCCCTTTCAAATTATGGGGATTCACATTGGAAATCAGCACATCTTCCTCAACGGTTTCACCATCTTTATCTTCTACAATATCCGAGGCCGTTAAAACCACAATGGTATAAACCGTGGGTTTTATGTGGTAATCTTTCGCATTCCGTTGTAATTCCGCAATAGCCATCATATGATAGTGCAAAAAACTAACAAAATCATAATTATAATTGATACGCTGAATTTCTATAATGACTCGATGATCGGCTGATTCGGCGAAGATATCATAAGAAAAATCAATGTAAGCGATTTTGGGCTTAAACCGTTTTTCCGTTTCAATCTTGCCGACTTGAATGTCAATGCCAATCACGTCTTTAACAAACTGAGTAAACACCAATTTGTCAGTGAAAGCTTTTTTAAAAAAAACTTCGTTGTCTAAACGGGATAGATGCATAAAAAGCCTCTTTGAGCTATAGAATATCTCTTAAACAATGAATGATTGAAATTGAAAGAATATTAAACCAAATGGCTGAACCATTTCAAGTTATAGCGTTTCCCGATCTCATGACGTACAGTTATATCAAGAAAATCAAACTGCAAAATAACAGGCATTCCGATCCGGCCGCAAAATAAATTTGGAACGAAAATCCGGCCGCAAAATAAATTTGGAACGAAAAGAGGGCAGCAAAATAAATTTGGAACGAAAATCCGGCCGCAAAATAACATGCATTCCAAGAAGGCCGCAAAATAAATTTGGAACGATAATGATTTGTACTTCATTCAATCGGGAAACGCTATAAATTGACCACATAAAGAAAAAATATTGAGTACTTCATTACAAGTCTCTTGTGAAGGCCAAACAATTTCATAAGTGAGGAGTTGTCCTCATTGTTGAGCCTGTTCCCTAAGTTGACGAGCATAAGTGGCACTATCACATTTTGTCTCACAATCTCTGTGGCCCTCTAAGCAAAGCACCAATCCGTTTAATCCGATAATCCGTTGTACTATGTTCAGAAAAATAATTTCACAGGGGGCGCGCCCTTTTGAATTTTGAAAATAATTATCTGAATATCTATATCTTTCTGATTTCGACAATTAACAGCATAATCCAATATCATTAAAAATCAAAGACTTATTCTCTGTGGCCCTCTGTGGCCCTTTGTGTTCTCTGTGTTGAAAAAAAATATCAGGACAAAGTGATAGGTGCTAAGGGGTTGCTTGGGATGGTGGGCAAATGTTTGGTTCGATTTTGGGATAATATTTAATTCAAGGGCGACAGCGATTCCACCCGACGAAACATTGGGAATTGTGGGAGCCTGATTATCCTGATTGACGCAGATATGATTAATTAAAATCAGCGTTAATCAGCTTAATCATGACAATCAGCGTTCTATCAAATTTCCATGACTTCAATCATTTTATAACCTCATCAATTTTGAATTTTCAATTAAATCTTGAATGATTTCGTCATCACTATCCAAAATAAAATCCTTATAATCCATACGAGGAGTCGAGTCATCGTGTTCCCGCGCTTTTATCCAAGCGGGGTGTTGATGGGAAATATCGGTTAAGCTCTTAAAATCATAATGAGCGTATTTTTCAACAGCATATTCCAAAGCCTCAATATCACTTGCTGAGAGTTGACGCAAATCGGGTTTTCTTAACGGCGTTATTTTTTTATCAACATTATCAAAAGGTAAATCCTCATCTAACAGTTCGATAGCCAAAGCTTCTTGTTTCAAAATATCGTAAGTCGTTGAAGCCACTGGCCCATACGCCATCGCCAGATAAACATCACCTACAATAGGCCGTCCATAGTGATTTAAATGGTATTCCTCTGCAAAAAACAAGGTTTTAAGCAAAGCATGATAACCAATATTCGGCTTTTTAGTCGCCAACCACAAAATCACTTCTAAAGCTTTTTTTGCGTTAAACTGAAATTCAATTCGTTTAGACATTTTACAAAACACCTCACTGGTTTTAATATGTACAAAATAACAAAGCCTGAATCAACATGTCAACCAAACCACCCGCCATCCGCAACGCCTATCAAAAATACGGAGTTCAAACATTTTATCAAGACTTTGGAGACAGCTATCGCAATCCCCACGAAGCCTCGATTATCAAAATCATTGAAACCATCCAATCCGTTTGTCAGCCTGATTTTTCTAAAGTATTAGATTTAGCCTGTGGCAGTGGGGAAGTCACACTAGCCCTCAAAGCATTAGGCTATAACCATGTTGAAGGGATTGAACCTTATACTTTTAAGGCCTATTTTGAACGCACTGGGCAACACGCGGAACAATATCGTTTTGAAGAAATAGAAAAAGGCGTTTTATCAGACAGACGTTATACAACCATTATTTGTAGTTTCGCGCTACATTTAGTCCAAGCTTCGCGCTTACCCACTTTGTTATATCAATTAAGCCAAATCGCCCCCGCATTGTTAGTCATTACGCCACATAAAAAACCTGAGATCAAACCACAATGGGGGTGGATTTTATCAAAGGAATTATTAATTGAAAGGGTTAGGGGGCGGTTGTATCAAATGAATTGAGTGGGAATGGTGGGCAACAAAAAACCGTTGCCAACCCTACAAAAAAGATGGAAATATTTTTTGGATATTCCTAAACTAGTGCAAGATCGCTCCAATATCCAGACCACCCAGCTAACCAGCCAACAGCTAAAGCAGTTGTCTAAAAGCTCAAGTCACCTAAAGGTGACTAACAAAACACAAAATTTATAACAGTGGACAGTATAAGTCAATTTGCGCTTTTGGCTTAAAAATCTCGCTAGAGATAGGTTTAGTCACCACCACCTGACTTAAGCTTTCAGACAACTGCTTTAGCTGTTGGCTGGGTGGTCTGATCATTTCCGCTTTACTGCACTAGGTTTGCAGGCTGGAATACAGCAATAGACAACCTAAGCCCTAAATCATGCCTGTATATTAGCACTGATAGAAATGCCTAAATTCAGACGCAAACGCAAAGCAATCCAATCTCCTAATGTTTCGCGCAATTCACGCCGACAACCTTCTAATGTCTTATGATTTGCCCACACACCCTGAAAATGGGTACAAAATACATGAAAATTTGTGCTTCAGTACTTAATCCAAAACTTCAAGCAATACCAGCAAATCACCATAGTCATAAGGTGGACGCCTACGCACTGCGATAACATCTACCATCTTGTCAGCTTCGGTAATCACATACACAATTCGCCAATTATCAAGTCGCAGTCGCCATAATTCCTCTTCAAAATCGGAAATATTAAGCTGTTTACTGTTATGTGGCCGAGGATTATCAGCTAATTCACTAATGGCTTTTCTAATCCGTTGTCGTATATTGCCTGGCAAATTTTTAATATCTTTAAAGGTATCAGGTACAATATAAACGTTGTAATGGCTCATGCTAATTCTTGCTCCACTTCATTCCATTTTAACCAGCCTGCACGTTTACGATCACCCTTTGCGGCTTTCAATTGTGCATAAGCGGTTTTAGTTAATTGCAAATCTTCCAAGGTTTCTAGCCATTCCATGAGGGCTTCCCAATCATTAGCACTTAAAACCGCTAAACGTTTTCCCTTCACAGTGACAAATTGAACCGATTGTACAATATCTAATCCAGTCATATAGTCTCCTTAAAATACAAATCATTAACTCAACCCTCTTATACAATACAACCGATTTTGTTCATCCACGGATTGAGTCAATTGTTGAAAAAAAGATTTTCAATTTACTTCGGACTGCATTTTTAATGCAACACACAGAACACAGAGAATCACAGAGAATCACAGAGGAAACTTATGATAAAAAAAGCCTTGAGTGATGACGATAAATTAAATATTTAAACTCTGTGGTACTCTGTGTTACTCTGTGCCTCTGTGTTGAAGAAAAAGGGCCAACCATTATTTCAACTGCCAATTCCCAATATCGGCATTCATATCCGTGCCATCGGGTTGCCCATCAACACCTTGCGAATACAAATCAAATTCCCCATGTATACCAGGCTTGAGATAATTATAATCAAACCCCCAAGGATCCTTAGGCACACTGTCTAAATAACCCCCTTTTTTCCACTGACGCGGCTCTGGCGGAATCTGCGTTCTAACAACAAGTGCCTCTAAACCTTGATCCGTGGTAGGATAAATATAATTATCCAAGTTATAGAGTTTCAAGGCCGTTTCAATAGCACGAATATCTTGCTTAGCCTTCATCCGCCGCGCTTTTTCAGGATTATCCATAATCCGAGGCACAACCAAAGCCGCCAAGACACTCAAAATCACCACAACAACCATCACTTCAATCAATGTAAAACCTTGATTTAAAAACGTTTTTTGCATTTTATTGACTCCCATTTTTTTGAGGTAGGCCGGGTAAAGAGTGTTGCCAACCAATCTGATACAGTACTCTTGCATCTGCGTCTTTTGCGTTTATTGCTTTCTAACAACAAAAGTATAGCTACATAAGATTGGTGGGCAACAAAAAGACGTTACCCACCCTACATAACTGATAACTGATAACTGATAACTGATAACTATGCAATTATTTGCTCTAGGCCTCAATCATACCACGGCCCCAGTTGAAATCCGTGAACAAATTAATTTTACACCAGACAGACTCAAACAAGCCCTGCCCGATATCATTGAACGTGAACTGGCACAAGAAGCCGTCATTCTATCAACCTGTAATCGCACCGAGCTATACTGTGTACTGGATTGTGACACCACACAAGCCATTATCAATTGGCTCAGTCATTACCATAACGTCCCCCTTCAACGTTTACAAGACTACTTATACACCTACTCACAAAGCGAAGCCGTGCGTCATTTATTACGAGTCGCCTGTAGTTTAGATTCCATGATTCTAGGCGAACCCCAAATTTTAGGACAACTCAAATCCGCCTATAACAGCGCCCGTGATATGGGCACAACTGCTAAATTGCTCAATAAATTATTTGAACACAGTTTTTCCGTCGCCAAACAAGTGCGTACCGATACAGCAATAGGCTCAAGCCCCGTATCAGTCGCCTTTGCCGCCGTGCGATTAGCACAACAAATTTTTGGAGACTTAAGTGGCTACACCGCCTTACTGATTGGAGCCGGCGAAACCATAGAATTAGCAGCGCGACATTTACATGAAAGCCAGATCAATCGCATGATCGTTGCCAACCGCACGATAGAACGCGCTCGCACACTCGCCAAAGAATTTGCAGGCTACGCCATAACCCTAGAAGAAATACCCCTGCATCTTGCAGAAGCCGATATCGTCATTTCCTCCACAGCCAGCCCAGATTATATTTTAACGCAAACCGATGTCAAACAAGCCATAAAACAACGCAAACACCGCCCCATATTCATGGTAGACATCGCTGTCCCGCGAGATATTGATCCAGCCGTTGAAACATTAGACGATGTTTATTTATACAGCGTCGATGATTTAAACGAAGTGATACAAGAGAATCTACGCTCCCGCGAACAGGCCGCGCAAAAAGCCGAAGAAATCATAGACACCCAAACCACACACTTTATAGGCTGGTGGCATTCACAAGAAGTCGTAGACACCATCTGCTACTTACGCGATCAAGCTCAAGATACTCGTCATCGCCTAGTCGCAAAAGCTAAACGCATGATTGACAAAGGAAAACCCCCTCATGAAGTCATTGACTACCTAGCCCACACCTTAACCAATACATTAATGCACAACCCATGTGTTCAATTACGTCAAGCAGGTTATGATGAACGTGACGAACTCGTCACCGCAGCACGAGAACTGTTTCAATTAAAAACGGAAGAATAACGACAAGGATTTGGTATAA
>Ga0233403_10000376_pt1 | contig 21158 bp, 14 predicted proteins | sample Na_oxic_1_MG_FD_179866 | JGI IMG/M metagenome (GOLD analysis project Ga0233403, IMG submission 179866) | Seawater microbial communities from Saanich Inlet, British Columbia, Canada - Na_oxic_1_MG | ecosystem: Environmental > Aquatic > Marine > Inlet | place: Canada: British Columbia | collected...
TCCTCTGCTGCGTTTGAGAGTGAATCCGGAAACTTGTATTTTTTCTTTTTTTGCCTCTTTCCCAGCCCGCTGATTGCCAAACCGGTTTCAACAGCCTCCAAATCTCCCAAGTAGAAACTTTCCAGCTCATGGCAGGCAATTCTTATTATTGTTGCATCCTGTCTGCCGCTCGCCATGACCTTGTTCAGCAAATTTTGTTTGACAGCCATACAGTCTCCTGAATCCTGATCTCTCATGATCAAAAATACGGACTCGGGTTTTTGCCAGCCTCTCAGACGATGCTCTATCTGTTTTTCCATATCCTGCTTTCCTTCAAAGACAACATACTGCACATATACATCTTCCGGCAGTATGCGGGGGAGTACGCCTTTCAGCATCTCCTGTGCGGAGGGTTCTTCAAGAAGACAGACCAGAAATCTCATTGGGGATCAATTCCTCCGAAAAAGCCCTGCTTCCACAGATATCCCATCTGATCCCCGTCATTCATGTATGCGCTTATCTGCTCATCATCTGAGGCGCGTCTGATTTTTGTATAACCATTTTCTTTCTCAAGCCAGAAAACTTCATTCAGTCTGGTCGCATTCAGAAAATCCGGAGAATGGGTTGACACAAGCACCTGGCCTCCCCGGTCGGAATATGAACGAAACTCTTCGGCCAGTTCCCATAACAGTTTGGGATAAAGCTGATTTTCCGGCTCTTCGACGCAAAGGAGCGGATGTGGCCGAGGATCATAAAGCAATGTGAGATACGCCAGCATTTTAATCGTGCCGTCAGATACATAACGGGCAAGAAACGGGTCTTTGAAAGAACCATCCTGAAATTTGAGCAGAACACGCCCTTCCTCCGTGGTTTTCGAATCAACATGGGTCATTCCCGGGACACGGTGTCTGAGCAAGTCAAGGATATTATCAAAGGTCTCTTTGTGGTGCTGATAAAGATACTGAATGACCAGAGACAGATTCTCTCCTTCACGGGAAAGATGATCCGCATATCCTGCTTCCTGTTCTGTCCGGGCTTTGCTGATGTGAAAGTCCGAAATATGCCAGTTTTCAATCAAATTGCCCAATGCCATAACCGCAGGAAATCGCTCAAACTGAGCCAGCCCTTTGACTGCCAGAATGTCATTCGATTTTAAGGTCTGTTCTTCTCTTTTCAACTCTTTTATATCCGTAACCGAATCCATTTCATTGGTGACAGCGGTTCCTTTTCCATTGGCAAAATCAAGAAAATGCCAGGGCTTTCCCCTGCTGCCGCGACGGTATTTCAGGACTTCTTTTCTGACATGAGCCATGCCTGGATGCTCATCAATTTGCAGGAAGTAGGTGATCAGCGGAGTGTCGGACTTCTCCCTGAATTTCAGTTCTATTTCAATGGGGCCGTGGCTGTCACGGCTTCTGACCTCTTGGAAGCCGCGGTTTCCTCCCAGTCTCATGAGCGCCGTGTTGACGTTGCCTGACAAGGCGTCTTTTAAAAAACCGAACATGCTGAAAATGGTGCTTTTTCCTGTGCCATTGGCCCCGACAAGCACACAAAAATTGGGAATATTGGTCATTTCCGTATCTTTGAACGCTTTGAAGTTTTTCAATCGTATGAATTCAATTCGCATTTTTATCCCTTTAAATGGTTTTTATGTCCGTGTGCGGTGACATGAGTTTGAATATCTGTTCCACATTGATTTTCACGCTGTCATCTTTGAAACCCGCATCTCGGAACACCACTCGCAGCGGTTCATGTTGGGTCAGTTCTTTCACGAAATCTTCTGTGATTTCGCCATTTTTGACAAAGCAGGCCGCGAGGGCATTGTCATCTACGAAGAAAACTTCTTTTTTGGCAATGGTTTCTTTGGCAATGGGCAGGGACAGGTCAACGCCCCAGTCGAGAAGCACCTGGAAGAGCAGGTCTTCAGCAGTGCGGTCTTCTTTGATATTATCCGTTAATAACGAGAGTTGTTTCTGTTCCACAGCGTCAGGGGTATAGTAAACATCGGCCATGTTGGAGGAGTCTGTTTTGAGAACACGGAAGCCGATGTCGAGATTACGCGCTGTGACGGCGTTTTCTTCCCTGATTTTCTTTCCGGCACGGCGAATGCGTTTTTTGCCGATTTCGGCGATGGTTTTATATCCAAACTTCAGCGCAGTTGAATTGGCCTTAAAATCATTGATTCCTGCCTCCAGTGGCTGAGGTAACTGAACAAGAAGAAAGCGTCTGTTGCCATTATCCATAATATTTTGTTCGTACAAGGCATGTGCTGTAGTTGCCGAGCCTGCAAAAAAATCAACAATAAGATCATTTTCTTTTGGTGAGGTTGTTAATTGAATAATCCTTTTCAATAATCTCAGAGGTTTAGGATTATCAAACACCACTTGATTTTTAAATAAGCCTTTTACCTCCTGACTGGCCTCTTGATTATGCCCAACAGATTTATTATCCCACCATGTCCATGGTCTGACACCTTTTGACTCAGACAAAAATTTTTTTAAACGAGGACGATTTGAACCATTTTCTCCAAACCAAATCCTATTATCTTGAACAAGATCATTAAAGGTTCGCTCCGCTAAAGCCCAACAACGCCCATCAGGTGGAGGCATTTCGATTCCAGATGGTGTAACTATTTTATAAAATTGAGATTTGGGTGCTCTTCCAGTTTGACCCGTTAAATCTACCGAAGCCCAATCTCCTCTTGGATCATTATCGGGATTGGAGAAGCTCTTTTTTCTTTCATCATCAAAAGGTAAGTATCTTAATATCCCGAAATCTGCATTTTTTCCGTATAGCAAGATATAATCATGCGCTGCACTAATGTTCATACGGGCATCGGGAGATGTTTTTTTCTGCCAAATAATATCAGCTATAAAATTCTCCGCACCAAAAATTTCATCACAGATTTTCCTCAAATTATGCACTTCCTTATCATCAATGCTAATAAAAATCACTCCGTCATCTTTCAGCAGATTCCGTGCAAGCTTCAATCTCGGATACATCATCGTCAGCCAATCAGAATGAAATCGTCCATTGGCATCTGTATTCACCACCAGGCGATTTCCTTCTTCATCTTTCTGGTTGGACTTTTGCAGGTATTCTTCGGTGCTTTCGGCAAAATCATTCTCATAGATAAGATCCTTCCCGGTATTGTACGGCGGATCAATATAGATCATCTTCACCTTGCCGAGATAAGTCTCCTGCAAAAGCTTCAGGACATCCAGATTATCGCCCTCAATAAAAAGATTCCGGGTGGTATCAAAATCCACACTCTCATCCCTGCATGGCCGAAGCGTCTTGGCAACAGGGGCATTGGCAGTAAGCAAAGCCTCACGCTTGCCCGGCCAGTTGAGGTGGTAGCGTTCCTGTGGCCCCTCCACAATGGTTTCGGACAACTCCTGCCGGAGAAGATCGAAATCCACCGCTTTTTTAAGCTTGCCATTCTCATCCATGCTTTCTGTGACGCAGGCAGGGAACAGCTCCGCCAGCTTTGCAATATTGCTTTCGGCCAGATTGGGGCTGTGCATCTTCAATTTTTCCATGATTCTGCTCCTGTATAAGCAACTGGTCACAATTTTTTGCTTTTATAAATGCGAAAAACCGCTTCGCTTAACTTCCGCACTCCGCTTTATTTCCAAGGCAACTGTCTAATGGTTAAACCCTTCAATTTCCTTTTTAAGACATCTGATATTTGCATTGATCTCAACCTTACGATTAAACTGCTTTTCCCTTTTCAGACGTGCCTCTAATTTGACAAGCTCCTGCTCCTTGATCTTCAAGCTCTCCGTCCGGAAGACAAGTTCATCAAATGTCTCGCCTTTTCGTGCGGAAAGCGGTATGATACTTCTCAGCATGGTGTGATAAAGAGCGCCGAGGTCTAAAACAACTGGCAGAGTAACTCTCCCAGTATCATCAGGCATCCAATTGCTTTCAGAATAGCGGCTCACCACCCATTTGTTCTTATCCGCCTCGCTTTGGCGTTTATAGGCGGCCACATAGCGGATTCTTTTTTCAAACCCGATAACGAAAAATATGGGGGAGGGAATGACCTTGTCAATGGTCCGAAGCACCTCATGTTTCAGTGTCCCGGTTTTCAGTGCTATGGTGAATACCTGAATTTCCTGTATCTCACCTTTGGCTGGCAGATTAACGGTTTCAGGTGACAGTTTGTAGGACCAGACAATCTTTTTCACTTCCCGGACAAACATATCCTTAACCTTTGCAGTGGGTGAGGCATGCTCATAAATCTTATTTTTGGGCAATGGCCTGCCAAAAGCCGCATTTTCAGGGAAATCGTACAAAAAATTCATGCCTCGGACTCCTGTATGACCAAGAAATTTATCAATTCGAAAAATTGTCCTTGCAGGTTCTGGGACGCAAAGCGTCCCGGCTGCATTCCCACGCAAAGTGTGGGAACGAGAAATTGTCTATCTCACCCAATCCACCGTCCCTCGTCCTCAAGACGCTGGGGGATGATTGCCACGGGCTGATCATTTGCATATACATCCAGTTTTCTGTTGGCATCAATGACAAATTTCACATCGCAATTCAGACTGTCGCCGGGCAGTTTTATGGTGATATCGCCGATACGCCGGATATCCGGATTGTTTTTGATTTCCTTGTTCCTGCCTGAATTCTGATAAAAGGTCAGATGCAGCATCCGGCCCCTGATCATGTCGGCACCGTAATGTCTGGTTTCCTCCGTGGGATAATTCGATCCCAGCGGAATAATCTCATCAAACTGGCGACGCAGTCCTCTGGCCACTGTCTTGCCGATGCCATAGGCATGGGGCAGTTTTCTGCCTTCGGCAATCAGGCGAATGCCCTCTCCCATGGCCCGCCGCTGTGCGCCATACATGGCCGCACCCTTGGCCACACACACCTTCAGATGTTCTTCCCTAAGGATATCCCTGTTTTCGGCGAGCTTTGGAAAAATGCTTCTGATGCGTTCCCGAACCGCCGGGACAAGGCTGGAACGTCCTGTGTGGATGATGTAATCCACGACAGCCTCATCTATATCTGCGAAATTCAGCGCGCCCCTGACAAGTTGTTCGCATTCCGAAAGAATGCCGGCAATCCACCCCTCAAAGGCATACCGGGTGACGGTGCTTCCGAATTCCTTTTTGATATCATGGATTTTTCCATTCTCAATATGGAACAGTTGGATGGACAGCAGGGGATTGTCGGTTGAAAAAGAGGCTTCTGTTCCGTCTGAGAGGCCGATCTTCAAATCCTCAGCGGCTTTTTTCCATCGGTCCCGTGCGCTCAGAACAGACTTCCACACCTCGTCATCCCAGTCCTCTCTCATTCTCCGATTCAGAAGCTCATTGAAGTTGCACGCTATCAGGGTGTCGTCAAACTCGGGAAATTCCGATTTGCATTCTCCCAGCAGTTGTCTCATCAGGGTCAGGTCAATGCTGTCCCCGCCAATGCTGTTGTTTCCCTTGTTCGCCAGAACCTTTATTCCCGCGCCGCCATTGGACATATCCGAGACCTGAACCGCGGACACATCCAATGTGCCGCCGCCATAGTCGAATATCAGAAAATTGACATCTTCCTGATGATCAAGTTTCCGGTTCAGTTCCGGGTCTTCGCTGAACAGCACTCCGAGATAAAAAATGGCCGCGGCCGAAGGTTCGTCCAGAATAATTCCCTCCTGAAAGTTTCCCCCGCTTTTCTGTCCCAACTTCATGGCGGTTTTCCGGACCAGTGTTTCCTCGGTATCCAATTCCGCATACTCACAGGCTTTCAATATCCCCCGGATCTGCAAATCAAAGAAATTGGCAGGCACCGTGACAATGGCGTGTTTTATATCATAATAAGTTTTTGTCATGCGGAAATACTCAGTTTCGGCAAGTTCCACCAGCTTTTTGATGATGCAGCCGGCCAGTTCGTCCGGGGAAAAGGTTTTATCATAAAATTCCCGGTCATTGCCGTAGCCCATGATTCTTTTGATGGAACGCACGGTGTTTTCAGGGTAGACAACTGCCTCGCTTTCGGCCTCCCAGCCGATCTTGTATTTGTCATGCCCTCCCTCAAACACCAGCACACTGGGAATGAGGCTGGTTTTCTCCCCGCTCACGCCTCTCTCAATTTCCACCAGTTCCGTATCATCAGACGCGCTGTTGTATATGGCAATAACAGAGTTGCTGGTTCCGAAATCAATGCCGATATAATCCTGACATTCTCCGGGCAGTATGACATTTATCCTCACCTGAATTTCCAGTGCGTATTCCTGCTGTGCCGTGTAAACAGACACTTTTCCCTCATGCCATCCCCCGGTCAGGTCCCGGGGACGCACAAGCACTTTGAAGGCATACTGAGGCACGACTCCGGGACCGGACAGCGCACCTTTGCCAATTGAATCCTCCGAAAGCAGGGTGAGGGTGCTGTCTTTCTGAATAATCTGGATCCAATGTGCGTCAGATTCTATCCGGCTGATATCAATATTGGAATTTCCGTTGTTTCTCAGAACAATTTTTTCAATGTAATCCTGTTTTGAAAGCACTGGATCAATGTGAATATTTTTTTTGTCAACACCGAGCTGTATGTGAAGCATTTGTGCCCTTGCAGGAACAAACAGAGTTTCTCCGCAATTCTCAAAAATAAGCCGGAAACCGGCGGATTCGGGATCAGTCCCGTCCGGATTGAAAAGATCGGCATCCCACATCACCGGGAGTTTGAGGGCTTTGTTAGTCATTATCTTTATGGGAAACGTGATGTTTTCTCCGATCTTCAGATGGGGCCCGCCTCTGGTCTGAATGGCTTTCAGGATCAGGGGAACCGCCCCTCTGTTGCCGAATTCCAGATTCTTCTCACCGATGCTCCCTTCTTTCACTTCCTCAAAATCAATCTCCTCGGATAAAAGTACGGGCGTGGGGCCCCGTTTGGCTTTTATCAGCAGAATGACGATCTTTCGCTCATCCTCGTTGATCATGCACTGAAACCTGAGATTCCCCTCTGTGAATCCCGGAGGCAGTTTGCGCTCATTTAAAAAGACAGCGGTCTCAGTTTGGCCGCCGGCTGTGACGACAAAGTTATCTGCCGGTGTGAACTGGATAAAATCGGAGGAAGGTTTGGGGCTGGTCACGCTGACAGAAATATCCTGGGAACCAGCATTGAGAAACAGCACTTTTTTCCGTGGGACAATTTTTGATATCAGAATCACCTCATCCGGCTGAATATCAATATCTGTCATCAGATGGCCGCAGTATCCGCAGTAATTATCCTTGGTCTTCAAATACCACTGACCGCATTTGGGGCATTCTGTTCCGCTCATTCATCTGGCCTCTGCGCGTAAAACGTGAAGCATGAATTACGTTTCAGCGCGGGTATAAATTCAACAGTATTGCCATTGAAGGGCAAATCCGGAGTGGCAAGGCTCCGCCCTGTCCGGCTTCTGACCGCATTTCACAAAGTTTGTGGCGCATAGCATAAAATCTTTTGAAAATCAATGCCCATTATTTTTTAACTCCGGAAATTTTTGGAGTGAATTCAGGCTTTTTGAAGCGAAATAATCGGGATTTACAGGAATAAGAATCAGATCACGACATGACAAAACACTGTGAGAGAGAAGGGTGAACGAAGGGGAAAGTCAAAAAGAATATAATCATACCGGGGCAGTCCGGGCGAATTTGCAACTTCCCTCAACAACCTTCTGATAAATCCCTGACAGCCTCACGGTCAAACTCATCCCTTCTGCTCTCCCGCCGGACATGATGATCAGTCTCAGCTTGCCATGATGGACTCGGAAGGTGGGATAAACGGGTAATCCCGGCAACAAATTGCCGGGATATTTTCAGAAGTTCCTACTGGACATAAACTCCGCTGATATTTTTATTTGGCCACCAGATCCCCGAAATAGGGGAAATTCTGGACATTCACGATAGGCTCAATATCCAGATTTTTCTTGCCGGCCCAGGAAAGATTCTGCCAGTGCATAGGAATGAAAGCCGCGTCATCATACGCGATCTGCTCCACTTTCTGAAGCATGGCTCTCCGTTTTGCCGGGTCAGTCTCTTTCTGGGATTTCAGTATGAGCTCATCCACCTGCTTGTTGCAGTACATCCCGCTGTTGTACTGGCCGTAGCCGGTTGCCTTGTCCCGGCACATCAGCAGAAACTCGGTGTAGTTTGATGAATCCTCGGTATCCGGATGCCAGCCGATGAGTTGGATATCCGCAACTCTGGCATCAAACTGATCCCAGTACTGGGCTTTGGGCATGGCTTTCAGACTCACCTTGATGTTGATCTTGGACAGCATAGACACGGCTGCCTCGGCAATTTTTTCGTCGTTCACATAACGGTTGTTGGGCGAAATCATGGTGCATTCAAAGCCCTTTTCAAATCCCGCCTCTTTCATCAGGGCTTTTGCCTTTTCCAGATCATAGCGGGGAACAAGGTTTTCCTTGTATCCGTCAAAACCTTTGGGGCCCTGCTGACCAGCGGTGGAGCCAGTGCCTTTCATGATTTTTTGGACAATGCCATCATTGTTGATGGCATAAATCATTGCCATACGCACCCGCTGATCTTTGAATTCCTTGCGGCGTTCCTGATTCAGTTGCAGGGTGATGACCCGGCTGCCGGACATGGTGACCAACTGATTGTTGGCATCTTTCCCGATCCGGTCGTAATCCTGGGGCGGAACCGGCATGATAAAATCCACATCCCCGGAAAGGAGCGCCGCCACCCGGGTGGCATCGTTTTTGATGGGGGTCAGGATGATTTTGTCAATGTTTCCGGGAGACTCCTTGTCCCAGTAGTCCGCAAACTTTTCAAAGACATTTTTCACGCCCTGTTCCCGGTCGGTGACTTTGTATTTCCCAGTGCCGGATTCGTGATCCAGTGCGAAGGAGGGCCCCACTTTGACAATGGCATCCTTGGGCTGTCCGCTGTCATCTGTGCCGGTGTAAAATTTGCTGTCCATGGGAAAAATGTAAGTCGCCATGTTCAACAGCAGCGCATAGGGAGCTTTTGTCTTGATGTCCACAGTGTGATCATCAACAATGGCCACCTCATCAAAAGGTTCGAACAGTCCTTTGTAATCCTGACTTTTCTTCAGGCGTGCCACTGTCCATTTCACGTCTTCGGCAGTAAAGGGATTGCCCGTGTGGAATTTCACATCCTTACGCAGAGTGAATCGCACGGTCAGTTCATCAATGCGCTCCCATTTGGTGGCAAGGCGCGGTTCAAAAGACATTTCCCTTGACCAGCGGATCAGGGGATCAAAGACCATATGGGAATACTGAAGCATTCCGCCCGAAAGCTGGACATGCGGATCAAGGGAAACCGGGTCCGCGTCCATTGCCAGTTTGAGGGTTTTCGCATCTGCCATTCCGCCCATGCTCAGAAGCATCAGCATCGCCACACACATCACAAACAGTTTTTTCATACTTCACTCTCCGATACTTTGTTTGCCGCGTTTTCCGCAGCCTGTGTCATTTGCCTGCACAAACAACGGGTATCTCCCAATGTACAACATTCCGTCAGAAATTTGACTGAGATATTGTACGCCCAAATCTTTGTCCGCCACTGATAAAAAATTGCTAAAAAACTGTTCCGTCAGCCGGCTTAATCCATTTTGCAGAACCGATGTTTTTAACTTCTCCGGTCTGCGGATGAGTTTTGCCAGTATATGCTTCTGAAACATGCCGGCAAAGATTCATGAAATTTAAGTCCTGTTGCCGGAAACTCCCGGATATATTCCGGTCCATTTTAATTTCATGCGGAATAATGTAACAATTCGCTTACTATCTGTCAACCTTTGTTTTAATTGTTCCCGAATTTTGTGGTTTATAGCTCGGTTCCGCCGGAATGACAGGGTATGATGTCATTACGGGCATTCCGGGAGGCGTTATATAATCAGAAAACACTCCCATCAGGGGGAAATCACAACGCCGGGCCATTCCGTCAGATTCCGGTCACCGGATAGCTGCCCCCTGTTGCCATAACCTGTTTTCCTCCAGAAAGATTCCGACATCCTGCCGAAACACTTCCCAGTTCGGCGGACAGTCATTGTGTCCGGCCTCATAAGTTACCATCTTTGCCTGCTCTGCCACCTCATACAGTGCTGTTCCGTGGGAATAGGGAATGGTTTCATCATTTTTTCCGTGGATGATCAGCACCGGCCCCGGATAGGAAGCCACAACCGCCCGATTGTCAAAAGGGTCCCGCACCAGAAACCCGGGAGCCAGATAGCGGATGGCAAAGGAGCGGGCGCTGATAAAGGTGGACATCAGAATAAGTGCGGCGGATGGCCGTCTGGCAGCAAGCTGACATATGGCTCCGCCGCCAATGGATCGCCCCGCCAGAATAATCCGGGAGGGATCAACATCTTTTCGGGAGATCAGAAGATCATAGGCAGCGACAAATGTTTCAGTGACACTGTGCTGGGATGCTGTTCCCCCGGATCGTCCGTAACCCGGATATTCCACCAGCAGCACCCCTATCCCCATTTGGGCAAATGAGATGAAATCCCGGAGCCAGAAATCAATAAGTTCTGCATTTCCATGTGCAAAAATGAGCGCGGGCCCTTTTTCCTGATGCGTCAGCACAGGAGGCAGAAACCATGCCTCAACCTTTTCCCGGTCCGCATTTATCCAGATTTTTTCCAGTCCGGGAACTTCTTCTGTCTCAGCCGGTGTTTCCACCATATCGCGGGGAAACATCATCTGCCGCTGCACCAGAAAAAGAAAGCCGCAATACACAAAATACAGCAGAACAAACCATGAAACAAATTTAAGCAGAAAATGCACGTTGAAGCCTTTCGTGTTTGAGATTTTGCATTCGCGGCGTTTTCAATCCGCGCTCCCGGGGGATTGACAAATCCGGTGGGAAATCCGTGATTTCAAACCTTCTCCCTCAGCCTCAGCAGCCGTTCTCCCGCGGCTCTCAGAGTTTCCTCGCGTTTGGCAAAGTGAAAGCGGATGAGATGATTCACCTGTTCATGAAAAAAACTTGATCCCGGAACCGCGGCCACGCCGATTTCCCTGGCAAGCCATCGGCAGAACTCCGTGTCGTCTTTCACGTCAAAAGTGGAAATATCCACCAGCACATAATATGCCCCCTGGGGGGTGGTGTAGGGCAGTCCGACCTGATCAAGATAGCCCAGGAAGCAGTCTTTCAGCCGAGTGTAATGCGCCTGCAATTCTTCGTAGTAACTTGACGGAAAATTCAGGGCCGTGATCGCAGCCTCCTGCAAAGGTGCGGCCGCGCCCACGGTCAGGAAGTCATGCACTTTTTTCGCACCGGCAATGATTTCCGCTGATGCTATGACGTAGCCCAGCCGCCAGCCCGTGATTGCATAAGTCTTGGAAAGAGAGCTGCATGAAATGGTTCGTTCGAACATGCCCGGGAGACCGGAGATATAAGTGTGTCTATGGGGCGCGTAGACAATATGCTCATACACCTCATCCGTAATAACAAACGCGTCGAACTCCTGCGCCAGATCGGCAATATGCTGCAACTCTTCCTGTGTGAAAACCTTCCCCGTGGGATTGGAGGGATTGCACAGCACCAATGCCTTGACACCCTGCCCGAATGCCTTGCGGAGTTCGTCGGGATCGAAATTGAAGTCCGGGGGATACAGCGGCACATAAATCGGTTCCGCACCGGTGAGGATGGTATCCGCGCCGTAGTTTTCATAGAAGGGTGAAAACACGATCACCTTGTCTCCGGGATTACAGGCCGTCATCATGGCCGTCATCATGGCTTCGGTGCTGCCGCAGGTTACGACCATATGGGCATCCGGATCAATATCAAGTCCCATCAGACAGCTCTGCTTGCGCGCCAGAGCCTGTCTGAAACCCGGCGCGCCCCATGTGACGGCGTACTGGTGGAAACCTTCGTCAATGGCGCGTTTGGCGGCCTGTGTCAGTTCCGCAGGCGGATCAAAATCAGGAAAGCCCTGGGATAAATTGATTGCATCGCATTCATTGGCAACGCGTGTCATCTCACGGATCACGGATTCGGTAAAGTGGTTCAGATGAGTGGCCAGAGACGGCATGATGATTTCCTTTCCTGTTTGTTGCAGCTTGTGTATTGATTATTTCCGGGAATATCCGTGAAAAGAATTTTGATTATTCTCGCATTCTCAAATTCATGTTACTATGGGAGCGGCTCCGCAACACCATGCTGCAACAAGTTCTCCGTATTCTTTCCAGTAAGGTTTCAATTCCTCAGAAAGCATCTCTGAAATTTTAAGACAGCTTTGTCTGTCCAACATTTCAAGAACCGCTTCTGATATGTTATCCCCCAATCCCTTCATTACAAAACAAATGCAGTTTTTATCAGAAGTCGGACACTCCCGATTCTCAACGCATTCTTTCTTCATGTTCGCTTTAAAAGACCGAACCGCATTGAAAAAATTCTGCCAATAGTCCGGTGGGTGATTTCCTGCCAGAAAACTGAAAAGTTTGTGGCCGTTAAGTCCTTTTTTCAAATCAAGAAATTCTCTTGCCTTCTGACTTGACGTTCTTTCCAGTTTTTCCAGAAAATCAATACATTCCATCCTGTCCGAACTCGACACCTCGCCGAACATGGCCGTGGAAATAAGATTTTCCAATTCCCTGACCCCTATGATTTTTAGTTTGCACAGCGTTTCATCGGGTGTGTCCGCTTTCTCCAGTTTCCGGGATGTGTCTCCGAGTGGCCCTTCGGGATAATCTCGGTCGCTGTCAGCTAAACACAAACAGAGCCGTTTTCTCTCTTCCCGTATCCCTTTGTAAATATCTGCCGTTGTGCTGCCCCCTCCGCCACGTCGCTCGCAATGAATCTTGATGCGCCGTTTCATAGCTGTTTCGGCCATTTTGACATACAGCTTGCAGTCTGTCTCGTTTTCGCACAAAAGTATTGTTTTCTGTATGAAGGCGGAGTCATTAATCAGTTCGGCAGGAATTTTGATTTCTTTTTTATTCCCGATACTCCGCCATGACACGCCACCTGTATCTTTTGCCACAACTCTGGCATGCAGGATGAACATGTCATAACATGCTTTTGTGAATGACCAGTGTTTATTGAGAATTGTTCCATATGTGGCACGGGCCTTCGTGTCGAGTTCTCCGCAATCTGCGAAGGCTTTCATTATATCTCTTTTTTCACAGAAGATCAAATGTTTGCCTTCGCGCCGTCCCAATGCGATGTGGTCCAATGCAAGTCGCACATGCCTGCTGCCGAGGTTTTTCGCCAGCGATTTATCCGGAATAAACAGCATATTTCAAATTATATCAGGTTCTAAAAAGCCGATAGGCCAGTTGGTGAGAAAACCGTCCTCATCATAATCGGAAAAACTCACTTTTGTTGACAGGGCCGCAGGTTCTTTTTCAAACAAAACCACATTGACATCTTTGGAATTAAGTTCTTTGTTGGCAATGCGATGCCCTATCCGATTGATGATGACTTCGCTGTGGGTTTCGATGATCAGCCTCAGATCAATCTTGTTTTCTCTTGCCAGTTCCACAGCGGCAATGAACACATCTGCAAGTTTGGCCTGCAAACCGGGATGAAGATGGAGTTCGGGCTGTTCTATGGCGAATATGAGAGGAGAACGCATATATACTCCTGGCATTATTCCGAAAAATATTCCTCGTCCCGATGATTGTTTTTTGCTTATCAGGAACCATAATTGGAGAAGAACAGGAAAAATCTGAGAATAGCCGAATCCTGTATCCGCGAGATTAAATTCTTCTTCGGAAGTATCGTTCATATTCAGAGAAATATGCCCGCCTGAAAAGTTGGCCCGAAGAATAAAATCAAAGTGCTTTATAGTCCAATTTTCAAATTCCTCCCGATCTGATGATGTCAGGTTTTTCATAAACATCGCAAGATTTTGCCCCTGAGAGTCCACTTCATCCAGAATCAGATTTTGTACCCGATAATATCTTTTCGCAGTAGCCCGCATCGGAGCGATATATCTGATATCCACAGAAAGCCGATGAAGATAATCATCCAATATTCCATAAAAAAATATTATATCTGAAGCTATCATTCGATCTTGCAATGCTTTGAAATCGTTGCTGTCAGTTGTCCATTTATAGACATGGGGCTTCCATGACGGAAATGCCTTCAAATCTTCGAGAATTGCTTCTGAAGACTTCATCCGGATAAAATCATCTAAGGCAGAACGGATAGAAAGATGAATCTCGACTTCATTTGCTGAATGATGGATATGTTTTTTTATCTCTGATTCTATATCTGATTCTAACAGTTCTCCAGCATCATGCGTCATATCAGGTAAAGGTAAAACATGACCTTTGGCCCAAACAAAATCTTCTTCATTGACAGCATTGAGCCACTCAAATTTATTTATTCGAAATGATGTGACTCTTTGTTTGCTATCAAATTCGATGCGTATTTTATGGTCTGCACATGATATCAAACAGGTTTTGAGAAAAGTTTTCTCCTGGGTTTTGTCGCTGCTGATTTTGAGTGTGCATAGCAGTTTCTCTTTGTCAAAATGGTCAAAAGGAGGATATTGGAGGGATTTCTGCAAATTAATGCAAAAGTGCAAAGTTATATCTTCTTTTCCGCTTTTCCGTCCAACTGCTTCTTGAAAGCTTCCAAAATCAACGAATCTCCCATACCAACTGAGCGGCTCTGCCCCCCGATCTTCAAAACTCTGCCGAAGAAGCGGAAAAAACCTCAGAAAACTGCTTTTCCCGGAACTGTTCTGGCCCACGAGCAGCGTCAGGGGTTTCAGATCAACAAAACCCGTGTCGGTCAGGCTTCTCAGATTTTCAATGCGTATGGCATTCATAGTATTTTTATTTTTCAGCTAATCGTCAAACGACAGTTCTGTAATTTTCGGGTTTTGAACGCAGATAATAAAAAAATCTGCATGTGTCCGCGTTTATCAGCGTCCCATCTGAGACCTTGCGGACGGAACTCGGAATCACTCCGTTGAAAATATCCGGGAGCGGGGCGGCAGAAGCCCCTGTGTGCGGACGATCATCATAATCATCATAGCAAGGCCGAAGATGAGCATCCGGGCATTGGCGAATCCCCGAAAGATTTCGGGAAGGCCCACGACAAGAATGGCACCGAGAATTGTCCCGGGAATACTGCCAGATCCCCCCAGAATCACAATCATAAACACCAGCACCGATTCCCAGAAGCTGAAGGACTCCGGAGATATGATGGTCATTTTTGAGGCGTACAGCACTCCTGCCATGCCAGCCCAGGTCGCGCCGAGCACAAAGGCCATGAGCTTGTAATGTGCGGTGTTGATGCCGCTGCCTTCTGCCGCGACCTCGTCTTCCCTGAGAAAATTCAGGGCACGTCCGAAGCGGGAGCCTTCGAGACGGTGAAAAAGATAGACCGTCACCCCCACAAAAATCCAGATGAGATAGAAAAACTCATGGGGCCTGCGGATTTTCCAGCCGAAAATGACGGGCCGGTCTATGCCGAAGATACCGTTCGCACCGCCGGTGATGCCGAATACGTTGTTGATCAGCGCTATGCGGATGATCTCCACAAATCCGATGGTGACGATCAGCAGATAATCACCCCTCAGATGAATGATGGGACGGGCCACGACCGCGGCAAAAAGCCCCGCCGCGACACCGGCCACGGGTATGAGCCACAATACGGGGATATCAAAGGTCGTATTGAGAATGGCCGCTGTATATGCGCCCACCGCGTAGAATGCGGCATGGCCCATGTTGAACAGCCCCGCGTTTCCGAGAATAATATTTAGGCTCAGGCCCAGCAGCGTGTAGAGGCCCACGTTGTTCAGCACATCCACCCAGTAGCGGTTCAGAAACATGGGGGACGTTGCCAGCAGCAGAATAAAAATACCATACCCCGCGGCATGTCCCAGTCTGAAGAAATCCGAGTGTCCCTCAACCAGTATCAGGCTGAGTCCCAGTATGGCAAAAATGCCAAGCTGTGTTTCAAAATCCACCCCGTGAGTCGTCATCAGAAGGTGGAATATCACCATCACCATTGTCAGCAAAACGCCGTAAATCGCTCTGTTGTCTTTCATACTTTCTCCGCCACCCGTTCTCCCAGCAGTCCGGTCGGGCGCACAATCAAAATAAAAATCAGCACACAGAAGGCAATAGCGTCCTTCCATGCAAAAGAGACATAGGCCGCGCCCAGCGCCTCAATCACGCCCAGAAGAAGGCCTCCCACCATGGCCCCGGGGATGTTGCCGATGCCTCCCAGAATCGCCGCTGTAAAGGCTTTCAGTCCGTAGAGCCAGCCCATCGTGAAATTGACCTGTCCGTAGTAAAGCCCCACCATCACGCCTGCCGCGCCGCCCAGTGCCGGGCCGATGAGAAACACGATCATAATCACACCGTTCACGTTAATGCCCATGAGCCGAGCCGCGGCCTGATCAATAGCGGCCGCCCGGATGGCAGTTCCGATTTTCGTCTTCTGAATGAAAAGATAGAGCGCTATCATCATAATAACAGAAGTCATCAGCAGGATGATCCGCATCAGGGGAATGGGCATTCCGAGAATATTCAGGGTGATCTTGGGAAGAATATTCTGAGGGTAGTAATAAAATTTGGCGCCGTAAACCAGCATGATGGCATTCTGGAAAAAAATGGACGCGCCCAGTGCGGAAACCACAGCGGAAAGCCTGGGGGATTCCCGCAGAGGGCGATAGGCCGCACGTTCCAGAACAATGCCGATAATACCCACCAGAATCATCACCATGACAGCCAGAATGATAACGCCCATAAAAGGACCGATGCGGTCTGTGAGGCTCATTGACGTGAGCAGGGTCAGGCCGAGATACGCGCCGATGGTGAACAGGTCGCCGTGGGCAAAGTTGATGAGCTTGAGCACACCGTAAACCATTGTGTATCCCAAGGCAATCAGCGCGTAAATCCCGCCCACAGCCAGTCCGTTTGTCAGTTGTTGAAAAAATTGTTCCATGATTTCTCAAATTTTTGGTTTGTAGTTTCGGTGGATCGAAAATTTTCTGAGTGTTCGGAATTTTTTCCGATCAGGTGAAACTGTCATGGATTTAATTCGGTAAGAACTACAAATCCTTATTAAACCAAACTCCTACAGTTTCACAGACAGAATCAAAAATTTTCTGAATGCTCGGTTTGTCCGATCAGGTGAAACTGTCATGGATTTAATTCAGTAATGACTACAAATTCTCATTAAGGCAAATCCCTTTGGTTTCACATACAGAATGAAAAGTTTTGCATTCTCTTCGGATCTGTTCCGATATCAGCAGCGTGAAATAGTCTTCCTCCTTTGTATATGTCCAGTCAATCAGCTTTGAGAACGCACCCCGGGAACTGAGAATAGCCTGACATGATGTGATTTGTGTCAATGACAACCCGTAAAATCTCAGACATCGGGATATATGATTGTTCAGTTATATAAAACCGGTAAGTTTTGCCATTTTTTATTTATCAGGGGCATTTTCCAACTTTTCGATTTGCCTTAGAAGATATATCAATTCATTTCGTATATCTTTAAAATCATCAAAATTATAAGCTTTATCAAAACCATGCAGGGAAACTGTTCCATTTTCTTCATCATAGATTGCCTTATTATGTGCAAACTGATTTCGAATGTCCTGATTCTTTTTAAGTTTACCCTCTTCTCCTAAAATCTCATCATCTTTACAGAGTTTATTTAGCCGCATTCTCACCATGTTGAAATCGGTTTTTATGGGATCAGTAATCATCCCGGGAAGCGTTTCGCTATTTATCTCTTCCACCTGATCTTTTATGCTCTTTCGCCTTTCTTCGAGTTTTTTCTGAATGTTTTTAACTTGACGCTCTTTTTCTGCATCAAGCAGACCTGCATATTTTTTATTGTACAGCTTACGCATCGTTAGATCAATTTTACTCATTTCGTCCAGAATGACTCCACGCATATTGTTGATATCACAAATTCTTTTTATCTGGTCCTCAATTATGGGCCAAGCCTCGTCAACAAAACTATCACGGTTTACTGTAAAAACACCTTCAACCTGACTTTCAAATAAGATTTTCCGTAAACCGTCAGCAGCCTTCCCGCTGTAAAAGATCATATCTGTAAAAATATTTCTCCTGAGTTCCTTTGCTATCTTGTCTCCTTTTTTGGCTTGCTCCCCTAAATCATAATCGAAAATAATTATGTCATATGGATTATATCGTGATAATTTATCACCTAATTCCACCAAATCATCTTCACTCAAAGATGTTTTTTTATCCACTTCAAATTTAAAACCGTAATCTTCAAGCTTATCATTGATACCATCAATTGCAGATTGAACATATTCAAACTGATCTTCTATCCATAGCGCCTTATAATTGATTTTCATTATTTAGCCACCCTGATTGTAAACCTGATGCCACGTTTCGGTTGAAGCTCTGACAGTTTAAGTTCACCACCTAAATCTTCTATCCTCTTTTTACAAAAATAAAGCCCTAAGCCGGAACCCGATGTCCTCGTAAACCCTTTTTCAAAAATACGCTCTTTTTCGGTAATTCGTTTATCAAGACCTTTACCATCATCTTCAATCACCAGTTTCAAAATTTTGGATTTTAATGCTGATGTAAAGATAATATTTGATGCTCGTGCTTTTTTAGAATTACTAATGAAATTCTCCAATACCACCCCCATTTCAATAGGATTGAAACGGAGTTTAAATTTTTTATCCTCCAGCTTAGGATGAATATTTATTCGTGAATTGTAAGCAACAGCTATTTTTTCAAGGTATTCATATAGAAAGGAATTGAAATCTTCGGTTATCATACTTGAATCCAGCCTGAAATTAGCTGTTGTTGCAAACCTGGATGTTGATACAATTTTTTCAGTCGTCTCTAAAATATCTTCCAATAAATTACGGAGATTTTCACCAGCCATTTTTTCAAATCGGGATGGAGATTTAAGAATATTTTGCAAGCTGCCTTTGGAATGCGATGAATATAAAACAATTTGATGTATGAACCCTTCCAACAAATCTTTGTCCCTGCTATTGCTCCCCGTCAAAAAAAGATTCCGCTTTTTTTCTTCTTCGTAAGCAACTTCAATTTTCTTTTTTTCTTTTACAGCTTTTTTGGCTTCAATGGCTGCTGTCTTGGCAATATCTTCGGCCTTCTTCCTCGCTTTTTTTTCTTGGTCGGCAGCTTTTTGGGCCTCGTATTCTGCCTGTTTTGCTTTGAGTAATGCTTTTTCAGCTAGAACAATCTGTTTTATAAGTTTTTTATCATTAATACTGTCAGCAATATTCTTCAGATTTTTTAAAGAAGGTTCAAATTCCTTTGCTTTTTCACTCAAAATAGAGACTAAATCATGATTAAAATCCAATACTTTTATATTTTTTGATTTTGATAATTTCTCGATTAATTGGATGATCCTGAGACGATTGCTATCCAGTCCCATTCGCTCAAAAACACTGTTTTCTTTGTCGAGTTTATCTTTCCATGTAATGTCGGTTACATAAGCTTCAAATTTTATAAGGCATCTTTTAACGCAATCCGATAATTCTATTGTGGCTTGTGTCTGGATTAAGCCCTGGGTACGGCTTGAAGCCTCTCGAAATTTATTTTCATCTCCTTGTATCTTAACAAACCCCAGTAAATCTCTATATCCCAAATATCTTGCATAACCTTGTTGTTTTCTATGATCAAAGCCCCAATAATCATTTCCTTCCTCACCGATTGGAAAAATTCTGAATCCATTTCTGATTAAAAAAAGGGAACCATACCGAATAGAAGGCATCCCCATCCTGCGGGCAAAAGTAACTTTGGCAGATGTATTCAGGAATAATATCTCCGCATAGAAACCAGAATCAATAAGTTGGGGATATGAGTCACTGATATCTTCCTCTGTTCTATAAATAAAAACTCCTCTATCTATCAGTTCAACTTGCAATTTGTTTTTACGGGTGATTTTTGCCCTGAGTACCGAGGTTTTGTTTTCAAGAACCTGAAAGATTGTATTTTCTATAAAGCCATTGACAGTGATGGCTTCACCCTCTTTTTCTTGGGCTTTTGTCACTGCTGTCATGTCATTGTGTTTTTCACGCTTACATTCAATTTGTATTCTTTTAGAAGTCTCAACATCCGGGACCGGATCAATGAGCTTCTCCAATGACCGCTTAAGCCTCAGAAGTTTATCCCTGTTCCAGGATAGTTCATCTCTTAAATTGCTTATTTCAAGTACAACCCCGCTATTATTTACTGGTAAATCCTCTGGCAGTGAAAAAAAGTCGATTTCCGAATAGTTTACATCTATTTCTATAAATTCATCTTTAGAGTTTGCCTCAAAATCCTCCCAGTTGATATCCAGGCAATGAATTGCACTGTCGAACTTTGTTTTGGATTGTATTTTCAAAGTTTTGCCTAAACAATCACAGGAAAAACGCCCAATACCTTTATTGCCGGCATAGGTACTTTTGATTTTATCTTCGGTTCCCTCTTTTTTGGCAGAAAATCCGAGGAACAGCCATTTTTCAAGAAGATCATTACGGCTCATCCCTTTGCCATCATCTATGACATATATCTTACCATCCGATTTTTTTTCCAAATCAAACCGGATAATTATATTTTCAGAAAAGGCATCAAATGAATTCTTTACGAGTTCGAATATAGCCCTGAAATCATCGGTACTTAAATCTCGTCCAATAACATCCTTTAAGGCAGAACTTACGCGGAATTGGAGTTTTTCAGGCATGAGCTGTCTCTTTTAATGAATGTTCTCTGATTCTTTTAAAATGTTTCAACCTGTAAATTTTCTGATTATAACGGATTTAGGGGAAGCTCAGTTCCAAGCCCCTACAGGGCTTTACAGCCGAATGCAATCTGACAACCCGGAAGCCAGGTTCGTAGTTCCGCCTTCAGGCGGTCTTTGAATGCCCACATATGCCGCCTAAAGGCGGGACTACAAACTTGGCAGGCGATTTTTGTGCAATCTGACAACCCGAAAGCCAGGGTTCACGGTTCGTAGTTCCGCCTTCAGGCGGTCTTTGAATACAATCTGACAACCTGGAAGCCGGAATTCACGGTTCGTAGTTCCGCCTTCAGGCGGTCTTTGAATGCAATCTGACAACCTGGAAGCCGGAATTCACGGTTCGTAGTTCCGCCTTCGGGCGGTCTTTGAATGCCCACATATGCCGCCTAAAGGCGGGACTACAAACTTGGCAGGCGATCTTTGTGCAATCCGACAACCCGGAAGCCGGGTGTTCACGGTTCGTAGTTCCGCCTGAAGGCGGGACTACAAACTTGG